>MDSY01090064.1_pt1 | contig 26931 bp, 17 predicted proteins | sample 811131 | NCBI WGS metagenome assembly MDSY01 (sample SAMN05326643, study PRJNA326480) | marine metagenome | isolation source: seawater | place: Atlantic Ocean: South West | collected 2010
CCACCCCCACCCTACCCCCCCCTCTACCCCCTAGATGCGGTTGCTCGAGAGCGGCGATGCGATTGGCGGCGACGAGAGCAGTCGAGGGAGGGAGGGCCACATGCCACCCGGTGTAATCAGTGCCCCAGCCGAGGAGCGCGCCGGGATTGCACCGCGGCTGCCAAAGCAGGGTGGCGACGGCATGGCTCTAGATGAGGCGGCGGCGGCTCGCTCGGAGGAGGAGGCGGCGGCGGCTCGCTCGGAGGAGGAGGCGGCGGCGGCTCGCTGGGAGGAGGAGGAGGAGGAGGCCGAGTGGGACGAGCGCGCCCACCTGGCCGCAATGCCAACCGCTCCAAGCGCCCGCGACGCCCTCAAGCGCCTTGGGGTCCAGGCACTTGCGGATCTCACCGCTGCGGAGTCGACGCACGTCTCGCTCGTCAACCATGGGATCATGCGCGTGCTCCTCCCGCTCGCCACCGACGGCCGAGGCGGTGTGATCGCAGAGGTGGTTCCGGCCCAGCCACCCACCAGGCCGCCAAGCGATCCCGAGACGACGCTCACCAAGCCGCGCACCGATGAGACGTTCGACCCGGAGGCGTCGCACGCCGCCGTACGCAAGGATGCCATCGCGAGCCTCGCGAATCTGGCAGAGAACCCCGCAGTGCACGCGAGGGCGTTTGGCGGCGCCGAGGGCGACACAGCTCTCGGCCTCTTCGCCGCTCTCGTCGAGAATGCTCTGCCGGAGCTCCAGCGAGAGGGCTTCCGAGCGCTCTCAGCGCTGGCACTCTCTTGTGTCCGTGCGGAGGCTTCCTCCGCCCAGCAGAAGCGCGGCGCTCGGAGGGAGCGCGGCGGCGGCGAGGGCGGCGGCGAGGGCGGCGGCGAGGGAGGTGGCAAAGGAAGTGGCGAGGGCCGCGGCGACGGGGGCGCTGATGGCCGCGGTGGGGGCGGCCTCGCAGTTGCAGAGCGGCTCGATGGGCTGATCGAGCTCCTCGTACGCAAGGCGTCGCAGGTGGCGCTTCCGGACGCCGTCACGCACAAGGTGGACGATGAGCTGGCCTTCCACGGGGCGCGCACGCTCGCCTTGCTCTCCCTCTCTCCAGCCAACCAGAGGCGCATCTTTGAGATGCAAGGGCTACGCATCATGGCGACGCTCGCGAGGCTGCCTGAGGCTGATGTGCAGGCGGAGGCGGCCGCAGTGATTGCGAACGTCACCGCAGCCATTTGGGAGGCACAGCTGCAGGTGTGTGAGGAGGGCATCCTGCCGCTGCTCCTCTACCTCGTGAGCTCGCCCTACAAGGAAGTCCAACTCGCGGCCGCGCGCGCCATCGCCAACGTGAGCCAGAACTTCGAGACGATGAGCGCCATCCGCAACGTGCGCGCCGAGGAGGTGCTCTGTCGTCTATATGAGGATGTGGCAGTGGTCGCCGAGGTGAAACGGCAGCTCAAGCGTGCCATCTCGAACATCGAGGGCGCCTCCGCCCTCGTCAACCTCCGCCGCTACGGCGGCGCCGAGGTCGTCCGACTCGCAGAGGGAGAGATTGCGCAGATCTGCCAGCATGCGGATCCGTCCAACCCCGGCGCGCAACGAGAGGTGGCGCGTGCGCTCGCGAACCTCGCCGCCTCGGCACAGAACCACGCGCCCTTCATGGCCGAGGGTGCCTTTGTACTCTGCATGGATCTTCTCGTCTCGAGCTCAGTCGATGTGCAGCGGCAGGCGATCCGAGCCCTCGCTAATCTCTCTCTCACAGAGGAGCTGAGCATCCAAGAGAGGATTGTGGACGAGGGGATGCCAGAGCTGCTCGTACTCCTCGCCGCCTCGTGGGATGAGGGCGTCCAGCTCGAGGCCGCGATCGCCATCGCGGGCTTCGCGGGCCAACCGCGCAACCGCACCGCTCTTGTGCGCGCCGGCGCGCTCCCTCCGCTCGTAGAACAGCTCACCTCCGCAGACGCGGCCGTCCGGTATCATGCGGCCATCGCAATGGGTGCGCTCTCTTAGAGTCGAATCGGCTTCTCGCTCGCAAACGTGTATTGGAAGTAATCATACGTTAGTAGTATCAAGTATAATGTAAGTATAATGTTTATGTTATAAAATGTTCGCATAGTATTAGGTCCTAGTATAAGTATATCTATATAAAATATAGTATCAGGTATGTATAACTTAATATTGATTTAAAAATACATCAATGTCTTCCAATGAGGAATGATAAGTTAAAACTGGTACTTGTTTATCTTTATGTTTTGTTCGATGTCACTAGTGACACTACCTCTGTTTCTGTTACATACTCATACAGTTCCTAGTCTACATAGACGGGTCATGAACCAAAGATTACACACGTGGGATACGCTCAAAGAATACAAATTGTACAGACGAGATCAAGATTGTACACGTGAGTTGGTCGAAGCTGCGGGTCGATCATCGAGTGCATGGAAATGTACACAGAGGGTTCAACAGTAGTGCTATACTCGATCATCAGTCGAATAATCACGAGATGATCACGAGATATTCGCCACCGAATCGCCTCAGCAGCAGTCGCTCAGGAGTGAGGCGCCAGCATCACATCGCCGCAGCAGGAGCGCCGAGTGGGCCGCCAAATAGACCAGGCACTGCATGTGCGCGTCCAGGAGATGCCTGTCCCGCACGAGCCTCGCGCTTCAGAGCTTGAAGCTGTGCAAGCCGCTGCTCTCCGTCGCCGTCGGGATCTCCGGCGCGGATGTAAAGCTTGGCGGCATCAATGGCGCCATCGAGATCTTGGCTGGACTCCTCGAGGAGTACGCTCATGTTCCAACACGCCTGTGCGTGCTTGAGCTCGATGGCCTTACGGTACGCTTCCTTTGCCTTGCCAAAGTCGCGGCGGACATTTTGGTAGAGAGCGCCAAGGTTGTTGAATGCGGCCGCGTTGGTCGGGTCGAGTGAGATGACTCGCTGCCACGCATGTTCCTCTTCCTCATGCTCTCCAAGCTGCGGATGATCAGCGGTCAAAAGTTCAGTTCAGATGCAGGGCAATCAATCGCGCACGTCAGATGCAGATTTCGCTGTGCAGATTGGCGGACGCGGTTCGAGTCTCTCTGGGTGGGCGCGCCTGGTTGGCACACATGGCGAGCTTGAACCATCCGCTCACACGAGAGGGGTTGCTCTGCAACGCTGCTCGAAGCAAGGCGGCTGCCTCGATCCATTTCCTCTGCTCTGCCTTGCTCAGACCGCTCGCAGCGACAAGTTGGGCCAGAGGCCTCGGCTGCGATCCCAGAGCGCCGCAGCACACCGCAGCGTGTTGCGAGGGAGAGCGATTGATGAGCGGGATTGGCAGCAGCCGGGACGTTGGTGCGATCGCCAGCAAGGCAACGAGGGAACACATCTCCGTCCACAAAGAGTAATGAATTTTGGGAGAATCGCGAATGAATCCGTCAAGATTCAACAGTTGGGAAAATCCAAAAAATAACAACTCTAGGTAAGGTACTGTACCGGGTATTCGGAGTACAGTATGTACGGAACCTGATGCATTATACTCGCATGTACCCTGCTTGTCTCTTCATGATCAGAAGTCACTACGGGCTGAGCCGCGAGGGGTCCCTCGGGAACATTGACGTCTTTCTGATATTGTCGAGGGCGCAGAAGAGCATCACCACCCGCTCGAGTCCGATGCCACCGCCAGCGTGCGGGAAGGCGCCATAGCTGAAGGAGTCCACATAGTCCTTGATTGGTCCCAAATCGACGCCGAGCTCCTCGCCGCGCTTGAGCAGCATGGCAGGGTCGTGAATCCGCTGCGCACCAGAGGTGACCTCCTCGCCCCGAATGAAAATGTCGTACGAGTTGGACCAACGCGGGTCGTTAGGATCGGCCATGGTGTAAAAGGGGCGGAGGGCCGCTGGGAACTTGTCGATCACGTAAAAGTCCGTGCCCTTCTCACGTCCCACCACCGCGCCCAGCAACTTCTCGTCCTTTGTCGACAGATCCTCGTCGTCTCCGTGCGTGGCCACCGTGCTCAAGTGCTCCTTTGCGTCCGCGATGGTTTTCACCATCTCCCTCACCTTCTCGTCATCGCCGGCGGCGGCGGCGGCGGCCTGCTCCGCTTCGAGCGCCGCCACCTGCTCGGCGCCAATCGCCGGGCCGTGCTCGCGCAGCAGCGCGACCGCCTCGGGGTAGCGCATCCTGAGCGCGGGCCGAGAGTAGCGGAGGTTTTCGAAGGGGAACTGTTTGCGCACCGCGTCGAGTTCGCGCGTGCAGTTGGCGTTGATTCCGTCGAAGATGGTGAGGAAGAGCTCCTCGATGACCTCGAGCACCTCCTCGTACGAGTCCTCGAAAGTCATCTCCAGATCGAGGCCGATGAACTCTGTCATGTGCCGATGCGTGAAGGACTTCTCGGAACGGAACACGGGCCCAATCTCGAAAACCTTCCCCAGGTCGGCCATGAGGGCCATCTGCTTGTAGAGCTGTGGAGACTGCGCGAGGTAGGCGTGCCGATCAAAGTACGAGAGCCGGAAGACGTCCGCACCGCCCTCGGAGGCGGTGGCGATCATCTTGGGAGAGTGGATCTCAACAAAGCCTCGCGCGAGCAGAAAGCTGCGGAACTCGTGGCAGACGTGCGACTGCATGCGCATGAGCGCCTGGTTGGCGGGAGTGCGCAGGTCGATCACACGGTGATCCAGCCGCGTGCTCTGCTCCACGCGCGGCAACTTGAGCTCCGCCAGCTCCGCATCTGAGCGCCCGGCGTCCTCGAGCTGGAGCGGCAGCCGCGTCGCCGCTCGGCTCACACAAAAGGCTTTCTTCACCTGGAGCTCGACGGCGCTCTGGGTGCACGAGTTGATGGGCTCTGGCGGTACGCTCACCTCCGCCTGCACGTCGATCACCGACTCCTTGGGCAAACCGCACAAAAAGGCGGTCATGTCCTTGCCCTGCACGACCGCTTGGACAGTCGCGAGCTGGCCGCGCAGCACGAGAAAGCCGAGCTTGGCCGACTGCTTGCGCGAGTTGTGGAGGCGCACACGGAGCCAGACGGTGGCGCCGCCCTCCGCTGCTGTGAGCGCGCCCACACGGCCCCACGTGCGCGAGGTCGTGCAGTGCGACTGCACGATGAGGTTGCCAAAGTCGTGTTGCTCAAGCTCACGCAGCGTGAGCGTCGGCACCTCGGGGCCCTCGAGCTTGCGACGCTCGGCCTCCTCGCGCTCCTTACGCCGGCGCTCCTTGTCCTCCTCCTTCTTCCGCTTCTCCTCAGCCTTGGCAGCCTTCTTGGCCTCCTTGTCGCTCTTCGCACTCTCCCCAGCGGCGCTGGTCGCCGCAGCAGGCGCGCCGGCCGGTGCCTGCTTGGCTGCTGGTGCCGGTGGCGCAGCGCTGGCCGCGGGCGGCTTGGCGGCCGCTGGCGGCTTGGCAGCCGTGGCTGCTGGCTCAGAACTCCTCCCGTGCAAACACATCACCGTGTTCCAGCGCGACAGCGCACTCTGCACCGCAGGGTCCTCGACGGCGTCGCTCAGCTTCGGCCATGGGTCCTCTGGGCCGTCGCAGCTCTCGAGCTGCTTGGCGAGCCACTTGAGCGGATCGGCTGGCCGAGCGACACACAGTGCGTTCAGCACCTCGTTCAGCTTCGGCTGGATCGAGTGCTCCGCCAGGTACTCCTGCAGCTCGGCGCGACCAGGACCATCGGCCATGACTCCTCGTCGCGAGGATCTCTTTTTGATCGGGGGGGCTAACCTTTACCTTATATCAAGCTAGGTGAACGAAAAAAACTCAAAATTTGCCCTCACTCGTCGGCTCCGCCGCGATGGCCCGGTCGTCGCACCTATTCGGTGAACTCGAGGTTGAGCTGGTGAAGCCGTACCCTGATACCATGTGGGGCGTGATGCCAGGCATATTAGACGGCGAAATCGTCGTCCATGCACTCAACCCGAATGGCATCGCCAAAGAAAAATTGCACGCTGGTGATCAGCTCGTATCTATTGATGGAGTGGAGCCCCAGGACGAGGAGCACGTGGTCGAGTTGCTCAATGCTGCGCATGACGCCGCCACTCCGGACGAGGGCGCCCAAATTGTCCTCTTTCGACCAGCGCTGGAGCACCCAGATGCGCCAGCACGACTCACGCAGTTTGAGGTTCACCTGCTCAAGCCGAGTCGTTCTACCAAATGGGGCGTGATGCCTGGAGTTCTTGATAATCAGATCATTGTGCACCGGCTCGATTCGGCAGGCGTCGCAAAGGACCAGCTCCGCATCGGCGATCGGATCATCACAATCGACGGCTTCATTGTCACGAGTGAGGAGCAGGTCGTCACCCTCATCAACCAGGCTCACGGCAATGCAACCCCGTTTGAGGGGTGCAGAATTGTGGTCGTGCGCCTCTATCCACCACCAGCACTTGACACGCTCTACGCAGCTACAGCCGCACCTCGTCTTCAATCAAAGCGAAAAGCCAGGTCTAGGCTCGCATTCCAGAGGAGGGCCAAGCCGTTACGGAAAACTGAATTGAGTGTGGTCGACATGTCCGCCTGAGGGTTTCGCCTTTTGAACAATTATTCGGCTGGCTGCAGCAGCTGTTCGTCACACGTCCATCGCGTTGACAGTGGCGCAACGTTAAACGAGTAGCGTTATTGCTTGTGGTCTTGCGGCACTGGCACGAGATTTAGCGAAACGATTTGGATTTGTATATATATACTTAAATACGTTATTGTAAATCTAGTTGGTAGGAACCTACACCTAGTAGATATATTCATATATGTTATATATATTCATATAGATATAGGAACCTAGAATATACATGATTCAGAATATCAATATATGTACAATATAATAATATTGATCATGAAATTCAAATTGAATAACAAATTGTTTATTTTTGTACGCATCAAGCGCAGAAAAGTTTAGGAACCTAAGCATTACGTAATAATAGTAAAAAGTGCCGACCCATCCACAGTGTGGTCGTGAAGGCAAGCTGCGCCCGAGAGAGGAACAGCACCACGGCCACCACTGACCGGCTGCGCCCGCGCGCTACCACTGCAGCCATTTCGGCGTCCGCCCGCTTCCCCGTGTGCGCGCGCGAGCGCCGTGCGTGCGATGCATGCCGAGAGGAGGAGCCGCTCCTCGCAGCCGAGACTGTTGACGCAGAGACAGCCAAGCGGCGGCTGGAGGTGGGCGCGAGGCCAAGCAGCTTGCTGGCCGGCGTCGCGATCCTCGCTACGGTGGCCTTTTTCACGGGGCTGCTCCTCCGCAAGCAGCCTGAGGGCATGGGCATGATGCACTGGAGTGCCCATGGCTCGCAGCTGCCCTTCACCTCGGACCTCTCGCCGCAGACGCTGCAGACGCAGCAGCTGACCCAGCAGCCGATGCCCAGCCGCGTTTCGAAGCTACTTGTAGCGAGGGACGAGGCGCGCGCTTTGGGGCAGGCGCAGACGAGGGAGCGTTCGGGTGCGATGCCGTGCCCTCGCATCCGCAACCCGATCCACAGACCCATGCAGAGCCACAACCAGTGGCTCCAATTATCTGCCTTTGCCACGTTGTCAGTGACAATGTCCTCGTCCACAGCATGATCTCCCACATTCTCTTTCCACAGCTCCAGTTGCATCGGCGCACCCCCCCCTCCGCATCGGTCTGGTGATGCTGCTTATCAACGATTTCCCACCCTGGTGGTCCTTCCTTATCGAGAGCTACCGCATGAGCTCTCCCACGCTCACCCTCGTTGTCATCCACACTGGCCCACGTCCAGACAATGGTCCAAATGGCGCCTCTCCCCTTGACGAGCGGCACATCCGCTACGTGCACATGCTTTTGGACGCGCTAATCTCGCGCTTCGAATCCATCCTGGGCGTCGGACGCAAACAGGCCTCCGACAAGATCAGTAGCGGCAAAGGTCTGAGCGACCTCAAGCCTTTCTACGGCGCCGTCTTTGAGGACGAGTTGCGTGGGTACACGCACTGGGGGTGGGTTGACTGGGATGTCTTCATGGGTGACCTGGTGGGGGTGATTGGCGCTGAGCGATTCTGGGAGTATGACGCCATCACCGCCGCTGGTGCCACCCTTGGATTCGCTTGGGCAGGGCAGCTCACCATTTTCCGTCAAACCGCCGAGACGCGCTCGCTCTATACCACCGAGCCAAGCTATCTCGACTCTGGGTTCTATCACAACCAAAGTGGGTGGGAAGAGCGGCTTTTCCTTGTGGCGGTGCTCCGCTCACGGCCGCACCTCTCTATCCTCTTCCAAATGGGCGCCCAGATGGACCACAAGGCCATGTGGCTCACGCACGTGCCTTTCGACCACTACTGGCATCATGGTCGAATCTGGCGCTGTATGGCGTCATCGCAGCGCCGAGGTATGGCTCCGCCGCTGCTGCTGGCGAATGTGACTGCATGGCGCGAGGATGTGCTGCAGATCCAGCGCGATCCTCGAGCTTTCTATGCACGCGAACGTCGCGTCTGCATCCGGTGGGACCTGAAATCGTCACCATGGATGTGCTGCCCTCATTCCCTCGGGGTGAATTACCAGTGGCAGCGCTCGAGTAACGGCTCCTTTATGCTTTCTGGCGAGAAGACCGGGTATCGAAAAGCTGACGCGGACGTCTTGCGGGAGCTGAACGCGGCACCAGAGGGGACAGGCGTCCGAGTCCGCGTCAATGAGGGTTATCAGCTCTGCCACGAGGGGGGTTTCTTTCACTCTGGGCTTCGCCCGCAAGGCGCCCAGCAGCCGCCTTGTGCAGACTCGACGTGGGCGCTGCTCGACGGGGAAGGCAGGTTCAAGGGCGACTTGAAGGTCCTTCGAGAACGCTGCGTCGCATAGGCAGAGACTCACTATAAGGGCAGAGTTAGCGTGGGAGTCGCCGAGGATCCATTCTGTGACTCGAAGCTCATAGACCGCCGCAGTGTGGCACTTCTCATACCGCGCGCGCTAGGATTTTGAATCATCCCAGTTTGCAGGTAGGAAACGCAACCCCTACAGTTTCCTGGAGTATGCAGTATCAGTGTACAGTCCTATGTCTTATGGTTATTAATAAAAGAACGGGGGGCGAACCAAGTGCAGCGGGGAAAACACCGAGGACAAGCAAGAACACCATAAGTATTTCGTATATATATATAATATATATGCGTAATCGGTAATGCTAATAATTATTATGATAAAATTTAATAATAGGTTCAGGTTATTGAAAAGGTTCCTATTATCATTAATATATGAAATATGAATTTCAATTTATGATTATCGCATAATTCTGAATTATTATTATTATGTGTCATATCTGATATCATATATATAATGCTGATAATCATGATGCATACATGTATATACTGATCAATTGAATTCACCCTATAAGGAGACAGTGTTCAATGCTCCTCGATCTGACCGCTGCTGACGTGCTGCTCGTCGCGATCTGCAACGTTGTCGATGATAGATTCATCAACGTCTGCATCGCGCTCCTCGGCTGGTTCCTCGCTCTCACCCTCGCCCTCGTCGCCGCCATCCGCAACCGCAGCATCGTCGAAGCCGACGCTGCCCATAGTCAGCGCCGTGTGCACCGCTCGCCGCAGAGCCGCATAGTTGCTGTACTCGGGCAGGTCTAATGTGCAAATGCATGCGTGGGCACGAGGCAACGAATCGATGGCCTCATGGCCTGCGCACAAAGTGAACTTGTGCACGCCGCCATTGAACCCCTGCAAGTGGGCGAAACCGCCTACAGGCGGCCGCTGCGAGCCGGTGGCGAACTGGAGCAGTTGCTCACGCTCCTTATCATCGAAGGAGCGCACCGCCTTCCAGAACCAACGGAATGTGCGCGATCGGCGAGTGAGGCCGCCCACGGTGAGGGTGTGCCGCCGCCAGTCGGCGATGTCGATGAATGGCTCACCGGCAAGCATGTGTGCCAGATCTTCGGGCCGAATCAGCTGCGAGAGCTGCGAGATGATGTGCGGGGGGACCGCGACGTGGAGACCGCGTAGAATGGCTGCCATTTCCTCACGCACGCATCCGAAGAGGCGCCAATCGCACAGTCGGTGGACAAAGTCATCCTTGTTGTCCTCGGTGACCTCTATGTCCTCGCCGCCGGGGGTCAGAGGGACGCGCTCATAGGCGACCTGCTGTCCACCTGCAGCCGTGTCGTGCCCGCCCGCTGGTGCGTCGTGTAGCACGTCAGTGAAGTCTAAACAGAGGTCCTCGACGGGGTTATGAAGCACGTATTGCACCTTGTGCTTGTAGAGCATCTCATCGAGAGCACGAACGTCCTCATAGGTCCACTCCCACTCGTTCCCATTCGCGAGCAACAGGCGGCAGATGTGCCTGTGCAACCGAACGCTCACGGTCACCTGCTGTAGCAACGCGAGCCCCAAGAAGCGGCCGAGCATCTCGTAGGTCTGAAGCTTCTCGGTGGCAAGATCCGGATCCCGCCGCTTGAGCTCTGCAGACAGAGGCAGAGGGCGCACCGTCTGGCCATTGTCGGGAGACGTGAGCAGCGTGGCTTCCGGCTCGAGAAATGCCTCGGAGACGAGCGAGAACCACTCACGGCGGACGGCAGAGCCAGCTGAGTTCTCGTCCTTGAAGTGCACCTCCAGAGTGCCTGCAAGGTCCCCCCCAAGCCCGGCGCCGCTCGCAAACTGCCGTCGGAGCTCGTCGAGCACCGCGCCCTTGCTGTCGTCACGTGTACACTCGACAAAAAGGATGGGATCCTCCTCCGTCATACGGCCCCCGTGGTGCTCCCGGTAAAGACGCCGCGAGAGCCAGATGCGCTTGTCCGAGAGCGTCATCCGTCCGATCAGCTCTTCCTCTTGCCTGGGCTTGAAGCCAGCCAGATCGAGCAGCCCCCACGCCTTGACCACGTCGGGCTTGATGCCCTCGCTATTCGGCCAATGCGGCACGACGTCTCCCTCTTCAACGCTGCGCCGACTAGCGTCCACCGTGCGGTGCGCAACGGTGTCCGGCGGATCGAGCGCGCTGGGAGCTAGCTCCACGGTATTTTGATGCCCATCCGCCTCCGGCGCCTCACCCATCGCACGAGTCCCTGGTGCTATCGCTGCGGTGCTATCGCTCGATTCGCCGCTCGATTCGCCGCTCGATTCGCCGCTCGATTCGCCGCTCGATTCGCTGCTCGATTCGCCGCTCGGTTCGCCGCTCGATTCGCCGCTTGTTACTGAGCGAGCTTTGGCTCGCCAAACTTGTGCTAGCCCTGAGAAATCTGCAGCTCCACCCAGCTCTGCAGCAGTCAGTACAGGCAGCTCAGAGACGAACTGATCCCATGCCTCCACGCCACCTAGTTCCGAATGGCCCCCTTCATCTGCGCCAGCAGACTCAGTCGAACCCGCCGAACCCGCCGCCTCGGTTGAACCCGCCGCATCAGTCGAACCCGCCGCCTCGGTCGAACTCGGCGATTCAGTCGAACCCGCCGCCTCCCCGGAGCTCGCCGCCTCGGTTGATTTCGAGCCCTCTGCAGCTGCCAACGCCTCGGCTTCATTGCTGATCCCTTCAGACTCCCCATCGCTGTCCTCGCTGTCAGCATCGTCGTGCGAGGAGTGTGAGGAGATGCCCGCGTCCGTGCTGCTGTGGCTTGAAGCGGTACCTGCGCTACTGTGGCTAGAAGCGGTACCTGCATCAGCCTCACCTGCATCAGCCTCACCGGTTGCCTCAATCAGATCGCGTTCAGACGGTCTACCAATGCCCCCGATGAGACGGCCGTTGGTGTCACGGCCGTTGGCCCGGCGCACTGCCGTCGGCAACATACCCTGCAGCTTTGCGGCGAGCGCGCCCACTTCCCTGAGGGCACGGCTCGCCAAGCCGCTGCTCTGGCGGTTTGGCGTGCGCCGCTCGCCGCCGCCTGAGTTCGAGCTATTCGAGCTGCCCTTCTTTGCTGATGACGAGGCGGCAACCGCGGCGGCAGCGATGGCCGAGGTTTCGGGTGTGATAGCACGCTGCGCACTCGAGCCGCCGCTCGTGCGCTTTGGCCGAGACTCTGGCTGCCACTCCGTCTCCACATCAGAAGATGTGTTTTTCGTTGCAGACGCTTTGGGATTGTCATCTGAGGGAGACTCCGAGGCGCTGAGCGCTTCGGCTAGAGAGTGCATACACGTGCGTCCGGCAGGCACATCGGCGAGCAGCTCGAGCGCAGCCATCGCACTCGGCAGGTATGAGGAGGCGTCGCTGAGAGCCTCAAGCAGTGGGACCGAGGCGCAGTGAGCGAGCACTTGCGACGCGGTGCCCTCGCGGAGTAGTACGGTGATTGCATGGACGGCATCCTCGGTGAACATGGGGTTGTCGAAGTGGGTGAGGCCAAAGACGAGGAAAGAGAACGCCTCCGATGCGCACGCGGGATCCGAATCTCGTAGCATGAGAAACACCTTGGGTACGCAAAGGAGCCGAGTGAGTGAAAACGGGTTGCCATCACGCCGTGTGACCACGGTGAGGAGGCTGGAGGAGAGCTGTATGAGCTTGGGGAATTTGCGCAGCTCCTCCTCGAGGAGCGCGTCCGGCCGCCCCAGCAGCCTCTCCAGCCAGCATGTGGCGCTCAGCTCCGCGCTCCCACAGTTGCAGCCGCAGACTTCATCAACCTCTTCTGGCTCGTCGGATGTCTGCAGCCACACAGAGAGACCCTGGAGGGTTTGCTCGAGGGCGAAGGCTCGTACTGAGGTATCGGCTGACTCACAGATGCACAGTATCGTCAGCGCGTTCGCCGCAAACTTGGCCACCCCGTGGTGGACTGACCAGCCCTTGCTAAGCGCGCTCGCCAGGCCGCTGACCACTTGACGCGCAAGGGGGAGCTTGGAGATGAACTCGGGCTCGTGTGAGACAAGTTGGCCGACACAAAAAGTGGCAGTGTCGAACGACTCGGCCACCTCGGGCACCTTGAGCAGAGCCCTATCCACCTGGAGCGTACCCGACAAAAGTCGGAGTTGCGTCTGCAAAGAGCTCTCCTGCTGGCCCTCCTGCAGCTTGAGGTTGGCCTCAAGGTACGATTTGAGCTCGTCAGGCTTCGTGAGCGCCTGGAAAAGGCCGTCCCACTTGGGCATCTGGCTCGCCCCCTGGCCCATGGGGCGCGAGACCCAGAGGCAGGAGGCCCGAGACGACGAAAAGTCCTGCGCTGAGCTTGGTACAGTACTGTAAAAGCTACTCGAAGTTTGCTCCTTTTTACTAAGGGAGAGTAGTAAAGCTTTACTACTCTCCCTTATTTTTACCTACATACCTGATATGTAAGGGAGGGGAGTAAAGTGCTTTTAGTTGCACCGGGTAGGAACCTCCACCAAGGAACTTCAACTTGCTTGGTTCTATTGAACTTGAACTTTCACTTTACATGACAATCTACGATGCAGCATTTAACTTGACCGGTCTCTGTTCATATGCGCTCGTGAGGGTCTCCAAGCCGCTCATTTGCTCACAGACCTCGCGGTTGGGGTGAGCCCTGGCACCCCCGTGCTCTTCGCATTGCCAACGGTGGACGTGTATGGCCCCCAAGATGAGACGATGCGCGGCGTGTTCTCGCCGTCGATCGGCCCGCGCTCTCTTGCGAAGAGCAGCGCCGCCTGCTCTCTCCTCCTCTCCTTCATCCTGATCATCTTGTTGCGTACAATCTTCCGCCAGTACGAGCCGTCTTCGTTGGGCTGCACCACGGTGATGTCGTACCGCTTGCCAGTGCGCGGGTCCTCATTGAAGAGGAGCACGGCTTGCTCAGCGGTCTCACCCGCCGCACAGTCCGTCGTCCCGTCGCCAAGCTGCGTGCACGCATCAGGGCACATGTCGCCCTCGGTCCCGTAGCCCACTGCACACGCCTGCGCCACGAAGAGCCGATGAGGTTATCGGGCGGGTGATCGGGCGGGTGATCGGGCGGGTGATCGGGCGGGTGATCGGGCGGGTGATGGGGTGGGTGATCGGGCGGGCGCGGGGCGGATGATCGGGCGGGTGTCGGGCGGGAGGCAGGCAGAGGCACGGGAGGTCGAGGGGGGCGATGGCGTGTGTGCGTGAGCTAGGATGCTAGCCACGACTGAGCCAAACAGAGAACAAGGGTGGGTGGGGGTCGATGGGGGGGGGGAGGGTCATAGGAGGGGGGGGTTCGTAGAGCGGGTCAGCCTGACGTGCAAAATGGTTTGCTCAGCATTGGTAGTGCTCAGAGGCTTGTTTCATCATCCCCGCAAAGAGTACGGAACCACCGCAGGGGTGCGAGAGGGAGGGGCGAAATGGCCCAATGAACCAAAGTGGAGGGAGTCGTGTGTGTGTGTGCATGCTCATTTGTGTGGAGCCCGCTTGAAGTAGGCAAGCCTGGGGTGTAGGTGTGGCCAGCAAGTGGGGCCAGGATGGAAAGGTGGAGAGCGTCTCACCTCAATACTCGAGTCGACAACTGCAACCTGTCGTCCATGGAGCTCATCGGCACCGACGACGAGCCCGAGCGGTGCGAGCGTCGACGGATCGTACTCGAGTAGCATTCCCTCGTGGAGTCCGAGGACCTTACCATCGGTCATCTCCCACCACTGAGTCGTCTCGAGCGTGCACTCCGTCTCGGTCAGCGTCCCAGACGCATCCTGCACTCGGCAGCCGTCGTCGAGCGATGGGATGTAGACGCCGTCAAAATCGTCGTGATCAAAATCCTCGTGGTCGTAAGCAATGGCAATCACGCCGCCGTCATCTTCGTAGGTGATCGAGGCGTCGAGCCTGAGCTCGCCCCCCTTGGCATGATTCACGGTGCACACTTCGAAGCCCTCCTCATTCCCTCGGATCAGGCGCGACTGCTGGCGCGAGTCGCGCGAGGTGCCCGAGCGCATCACTGAGGTCTGCGCAAAGACGCATGAGCCTCGGCTGCCGTCGGCCGTGGGGAATGTGATCGAGTCCTCGTAATCCTGCCCCAGGTGGAAATGGCCAGAGAACCACGCCTTGATACACCTGTGCGTGCGTACGAGCTCGATAAAGTCGCGCACCCTCGGGCCGGAGTGGTTGAGCCAGCAGCAGCCGTTGACAACGTGGTTCGACTGGAGGACGCGAAGCCCAGAGCCCATCGGCGGCGCATGCGTGAAGACGAACACCTTCCCCCCTTCCGACGCCGGATGATTCTCGAGCATCCTCTCAAACCAATCGAGCTGCGCATCGTCAATCGTCACCTCATGCGACGTGTGCACCGCTGTCCGGAAGACGCTCGAGCCGAGGCCGAGCAAGAGGGTCTTCTCACCGATCTGGCGCGAGAACTGCGGGGTCGGCTTGCCGTGAAGGCGCAGGTATGCCTCAAGATTCGCCTGGTCGGTTGCGAACTCATCGATACCCTCCAGGTCGTGGTTCCCGCCGACCACCTCGTAGAGGGCACCATGATCGTTGGGCTTGCATTCAAAGCTCGAGAGGAAATCGTGCGCCAGCTGGTGGCACTCGCTTGTACCTGGGAGAAGAGAGGAAGGATGGCTTCGGAAAGATGGCTTCGGAAAGATGGCTTCGGAAAGATGGCTTCGGAAAGTCGGGGCTCCGAAAGATGGGAAAGATGGGGTCGCAGAATTGGGGGAAATGTGCAGTAGCGCATACACACCTGCGAAGAGTTCCTGTGTCTCCTCGGGGCGGACGCTCTTGGACTCGCCGAGGTCTCCGAGGGAGACGAGCGTGGTAATGGCGCCATTTTCTCGCTCCTCCTCCAGCAGCGCCTTCACGTGCTCCCGTCCGACCTCGTAATCGTCCATCTTGCGCGGGTCGAGGTGCAGGTCGCCGAGCACAGCAACCGTATAATCGGCCTTCATGTCGGACTTCATCTGGGCGTTACGACTGGTGCTTGAGCGGGCGGATGAGCTCGCAGCATTCAGTAGCACCGGCCACCCATGCAACGCCAGAGCGCTCGAGCGCCCAACGAGGAGGGCGCTAGCCACGAGGGCGTGCCACATACTCTGATACTCTCGTCGCACGAATGAGGAAGCCCATAATTAACTAAAAAAGGAAAATGGCTGGACGATCGGGTTCTGCGGCAATTGAGGTGGCCTTTCGCGAGGCGACGATGAGCTTCGACGCGCATGCGCTTGCGCGTCAGCTGCGTGTGCAATCGGCTGCTGACCCGCCACTGCGCGCGCTCGCCGACGCGCTTGATGCCCTTTCAACGCCAACAGTCCATCGGAGCGAGGGCGAGTGGGTGCTCCAGTTCCACACGATCGATCCAGGTGTGCCTTTGAGGCGTCATCTCCTTGGCGCGGCTGCCCATGCATTAGCTTCTCGACTCACGCCTCTCCAATCTCCCAACCCTTTCTGTATACTACCATCCTATGCCTGCAGGCTTGGAGCTGCAGTTTCAGGCTAAGACAGATGTAACCACCTACTTTGAGGACGCCATCGGGTATGGGGTCGATGTGTCTTGGCATCGTACCAAGGTCGCTGGACCTGCCGTCGTCACGAGCGTGAGCTTCTACCTCGAATGAGATATGTAACCAGTTATGTAGACGTTTACTTAGTTTCGAATATAAAATGTGCACTATGATGACTATATGAATTGGTTCAACCCGGTCTTGTATATGAATTGGTATGATCAATTACAATTTACAATCAGAATCATGTTACTACCTTCCTAGTTGTAGAATTCCTAGATGACGCCAACATCATGGTTCAAGACGGAGATGAGGAAGCCGAGATCATCCCCCGGGACGCTCGGGAGCACTGGCGCGTGCGGAGCGGGAGTCTCCCACACCATGCTCACCGAGGTGCGGCACTCGGCCTCTGCCATCTCGACGATGAGCTCGACGACCGTCGCAGGTAGCAGCCGAACGGGACTCTGTCCACCGACGCGATCGTGTGTTCCTAGCAAGAATGCGAGGTGGCGCGCATGCCAGGCGTGCGCGGCCGCCTCGTGCAGCGCGTCGATGTCAGATTGGCGCAGCGCGCTCATCTGATCCGCATTGAGCACCAGGCGCTGGAGAGAGCCCCTGTCGCTAAGAATCGACTCGCGGAGCTTGGAGACAAACATGGCCATGTGTCGTCGTTCTCGGAGGGCGCGTCCGAGGACGAGATCGAGCTGAACGCGTGAGGTGGGCGGCAGCTCGCCCAGCGCACGCGCAAGAGCATGCAGCGCTAGACTCGTGAGCATCCCATCCATCTCGTCACTTTGAGGGGGGGGCTGACCATTCTCGAGCTCTGCCGCCTGGACCGCCACGCTCAGCTTGAGGAGTGGTGCGTGCGTGGCGTGGCGTAGGCGGTCGGCGATGCAGAGGAGTTCGAGGGCAGATGATCTGACGAATGTGACCTCAACCACATCGGCGCACGCACCGCACGCAGCACCCGCACGCTCCGGCGGCCATTTGGCCTCGAATTCGATCAGAGCCGCACAGATCGTCTCAGGCTCAAATCTTGAGCAGGCGCGGTCGAAGTATGAGATGCCGGTGTGGGCGACGAGTTCTCGGCGTTGCGTCGCCACCTCACGCCCCCGCCGCACGATGTGCACCAGCCGGTCGTTCACTTCGGAGGGCTTGAGCATACGGACGCGTCCACCGATCGAGTTGCGCTGTTCGATGGGCCGTACGACGTGCTTTGAGTCGCCATAGAAGCGCGTCGAGTTGTGACGACGACCATTGAGATGCTGGTGCAGCTGCTTGAATGGCAGGCTCACCTCGCACCACTCGCACTGCGTCTCACCGCGACAATTCCGTCCATGTTGGCGTCTATCGACGACGACGACCATCGCGGAAGACTCGGAGTCTTTAGTATCGCCTGTACTAAAGTATGTATCCCCAAAAAATACTGGACTGGGCTTCGCGGGTCCCATGAAGCCTCTGCCAGTGGTCGCGCTGCGCCCGGCAGCGCTGCCCTGGCTGAGGATCCACTGTGCGCTGCTGCCGCGATGCGCGCACCTGTGCTGCACTGAGACCGCAGACGATGTCGAATGGGAGGATCTGCTGCCAGGAGGACTCAAGGCTTGGGTCAAGGAGCGCGACGGCACCACCGAGAGCGTGAGCGAGGCTGAGGCCTCTGCTGGGTACGGGGTCTTCACGGAGCCGGGGAGCCGCTTCGAGCTGGACGTGGACCGCCTCCAGCAGCTCAGGCTCATGCGCAACCAGGCCAAGCTCCGTCAAAAGAAGATGCGCATGCGCGGGGCGACTGCTGGCGGAGCGAGCGATGTCGACACCGAATCGCAGGTGTACCAGATCTTCCACGATCCTGTGCACGGTCTCAAGGCTCTGGCGGCGCAGTACGAGGGCGCCGCCATCGCCCGCAACTGGATCCTCCGCTTCATCCAGCCCTTGAGCCTCGTGTATCTCATCCGCCTCGGCTGGCTAGGCCGACCGAGTGCGTTCTCAGCCGGCCTCGCGCCGGCCGCGTCTCTCGCGTGGCCGGTGGTGGTGCTGCTTGGGAGCGGCGTGCGCAATGTGTGGGCGAGGAGACCGGGTGGTCCGCGCATCGGCCTCCAACTCCCACACGCAAACTCGCCCCACATGCTCAGCAGCGGCTTCCTACTCGCCGCGTCTGCGCTCTTGATGGCCGCAGCGTTGAATCGTGCGGGGTGCTCCTTGGAATCTCTCTCGGTGTCTCTGCTCTCGCAATCGGCCATGCTCATCTCGCTCTGGTACTGGCGCGACTTGGGCCGCGAGCTGCGCAGGTCGGGGCTCACAGCCGCACTCACGCGAATCTGGAGGATCTTTGCGAGCGCCGTCTGCGTGTGCGAAATCTCTCGGAACGGCCGAATGCTCCGCGACGCGTTCGCGAGAGCAAAGTGGACGGGTGTTGCGGGCAGTGGCGTTGGCGCGATGATCGGACGCCTCGGAGCCATCTGCTACGTGCTCTACGCGCTCTGGTGGTTCGCCTTCCCCGCAGAGGCCTCGACACGTCGCAACTGGCGCCCATCGCTTCTCCCCGACCTGCCGCCAGTGCACACTCTGGGCTCGTGGCTTCTGTCGGTGCTGTGGATCGCGCGCCCGCCGCCCGACGGCACCGAGCTCGCGCAGCTCAAGCAGGTCTCGCCACACATGAGCGTCGATCGGCTCCGTGCCGCGCTCGCAGCAGACGGCGCCCTCCTCTCTCAAAACCCCAACGAGGGCGGCTACGTGAGTATAGTCGGATCTCCGCTCGAGTTTGTTCGGTTCGAGGATGATCACGAGGTTGTACCGCCAGAGTCGGGCGAGGACGCACCTCTCCTCGAGCTCCTCGCCAATGAGGAGATGATGGATGATCTCAAGGATGGAGATGCTCCAAAGTGGAGCAAGTGGGAGGATAAGATGGATGAGCAAACGCGAGAGGGGTACAAGAGCCCACGCACGTGGGACAGGGAGGAAGCATATGAGGTGCTCGAGAAGCTGGGGCTCGATGAGAGCGAGCGGCTCGAGTTCGCACTCTCCGTGTGGAACGCGCCGCCTCCTGAGGGTATACTCTCGCAACCGCCACTCTACATGCGAGACGAGTACAGCATCACTGGCGTCGAGGAGGCCGCCGAGGAGGCGGCGCAAGGAGCAGCAGAACGCCAGAATCTTCAAGCTCAAGATATGATCGCAGGAGGGGGCGCCGATGAGATCGATGCTCAGGACGCAGCTCGCAAAGGGACTTGGGCTGATATAGAGCTTGAGCTGTGACTCTTTGAGCGGCAGATCTATATACAATACCAATAGCAGTAGGAGACTGGGGACGGCTGGGGGGGGCTACCCGCTATATAGGTATATGTATATGAATATGGCTGCTACTGTGGCTAGAGCTAGTAGTTTATGACGTTTTCATTTTTTACGAATATCAAATCATGATATTAATATTTGCATGATCAAATCCTACTAGAACTAGTACTACTTTGTATTTCTATATCTAAATCTACAAATTTGGTATATATATTCATGTTGTACGACGCGCAATTATTATTTTGTATATATATATAATAATATGCGTCTATATGCGTGTTTGGTGTTACACATGATTTAAGCATTCATATTTTTATTCGGCAAAATCAAAATGAACATGTGGATAATAATTAATAATACCAATAGCAATACCAATAGCAATATTTGTTTACAAAAGGTAGGGCAGGGTACGGTAGTGTGCTCCAAGAGCCCTCTAAGCAGCCAGGGCTATTAATTATTATAAAAGCCCAACTAGAACTACTAACTTTAACTAGAATTACAACTAGAACTAGAAATTCTAATTCTTGAACTACAAGTTACAACTTCAACTATAGAAGTAGCAAGTAGAACTAGGCTTAGGCAGCCTGGATAATCCATTTTTTCGGAAAATAATTTTGTCATACACATAGACATGCTCATACGGTCAGGGTGAGCATGATACTGCTGATGATATCTTCAAACTCAAGGCGATCAAGGTGATAATGCATGGTCACTAGTGACGATGTATATATCTATGTAGGATCAGCATCAGGACGTACTCGGTACTGGCGTGTATTACCAATATTAGGGAGGTGGTCGTAATTTAGGTAGCGTCAGAGTACTGCTTAGCAAGTGCTGCTGTCTAGTGCCAAGCAGCGCTACCATTGTAAAAAAAGCCCTAATACCAATATTACAATATTACGTCTAGGTCTATGTCCACTATGTGTGTATAAATTTAAATATATATATATATATATCTAGTGCCCAAGAAGAAGAAGGGCCAAATGTTGGAACAACTGACGGAGGGCAAGCCTACTAAGCTACTTCATGCAATACTCGCGCGTCCAAGGCCAGGACTGGGCTATCTAGGGATTGAGGGGAGAGTCCAGAGTGTGTTCTCGAACGGATTGGCATCAGAAAGATGCTGAGCACATGGTTGGGGATTGATGCCCGGGCGCCCTAGCAGTACACAAGTCGGAAGATGTCCGTGTTGATCGCCCAGCTCCCGTTCGGAGTCGGGATGAGATGGAAGATCTGCGCGAACTTGAGCGGGGTTGCCGTGTTGCCATCGACAGCTAGATTGCCCGTGACGAATGTGATGATCGTGTCCATGTTTTGGCCCGGCTGGTTGTCGGTGGTGGTGACCGAGTGCTGCACCGTTTTGAATTGCAGCGTCTGCAGCGGGGGGCCAACAAGATGCGCACAGTGAGGCCGAGCATCTCTGGCAGTCAGCAGGGCGCAGGTTATGTGTCGGCAGAGTTGCGCAGCGGCAGGCAGACTTGCGCAGCGGCAGAGTTGCTACGCATACCGTGAGCTTTTGCATGATGGCCATGGTGCCCATGAACTGTTCGCCCTCAAAGGTGAGCTTGGACTGCTCGGTGTAGAGGGTCGACAAGGCGGCGCGGTTGTTGTCAAACTGATCGTAGTAGTGCTTCACAAAGGCGGTGCCAATCGCTGGCAGCAGCAAACGCGTCACAGCGTGAGCCAGGCAGGTTCGGGCAGGGCCAGGGCCAGGGCTACAACCAGGGGCAGTGCGCAGATGGGCACACCTCCGAAATCAATGCTCATGCTCGCCAGCCGCAGGGCCTGAGTGCCGATGTCCGGGGGAGGTAAGCTTGCTGTGGTCCTGGGGGGAAATGTGTAAAAGAGCGGAGATCAAACATTGTGTCGATCGGATCGGAAGGAAGGTCGTCGGGGAAGGGAGTGCTCACGACGCCACGTCAGCCGCGACAGAACACTTCTCGCGGACGTTTCGCAGCCTTCTCGAAATGAGCCAGAGGCGCCTGGCGCTGCTCGCCTCGGGCGTGGTGGCGTTGCACACATCTGTGACGGTGCTGGAAGAGATTATCTTCTCGACACCCGGCTTCAAGGAGCACGTCGGAGGCTCGGCGCTCACCCTCAGCATGTACCTTTGCAGCTTCCTCCTCTACTTGCCACAGTCGGAAGCCAGCGGCCAAGAAGGGCGCACCGGCGGCGAGAAGGCGTCTGGAGCCGCGTCGGCCAGGTCACTCTTGGCGGTGTCGACCGTATACGTGGGCACATCGACCCTCACCAAGGTGTCTCTTAGATACCTGGATGTGCCCACGCAGACGATCCTCAAGTCTGGCAAGCTCATTCCGGTGATGCTCGGCTCTCTGGTCATCATGCGGAAGCGTTATTCACTGCGGGAGTGGGTTGCCGCACTTATGCTTGTCTCAGGCATCGCCGTCTTTAACCTGAGCTCCAACCACCCGCCAGCGCTACAGAGCCTCCTCGGCTGCATCTGTGTGCTCTGCTCACTCGTATGCGATGCCCTCCTGGGCAACTTCCAGCAGGCAAGTCTCACTCCCATGTTTCGCCCATTTGTCACACCCCATTCGTCACACCCCATTCGTCACACCCCATTCGTCACACCCCTTTCGTCACATCCCATTTGTCCCATTTATCACTCGCCATGTTTTCCCATGTGTCACCGCCACGTATCCCCAATTGTGCGAGCAGAAGGTGCTGCAGGCAGGGTGCAGCGTGCGGCAGCTGATGTTGCATCAGAGTGCCTTTGGGATACTCTCGATGCTCCTCATCTGTGGCGCCAATGGGAGCCTAATCTCCGCGTTCGAGATGCTGGTCAAGGATGCGAGGCTCACAGCCATCCTCTTGGTATGGGCGACCACGATCACGCTGGGGACCGCGCTCGTGCTCCAGCTTGTCTCCGAGTTCTCGGCTGTGACGGCGGTCACGGTGACCACGCTGCGCAAGGCGCTCACCATCACCGCCAGCTTTGTGCTCTTCCCCAAAGCAATGGGATGGGGCCACCCGGTGGGCGCGACGCTAGTGCTCGCCTCCGCCTTTGTCAAGCAGGGAAGCGCCGTGCAGTTGGCCTCTCGCTGGATTGACAGACACTTTGGTTGGATGCGCAGCACACAGGCCACAGCTGCGGCCAAGGCAGCTCACACCAGCGGGAAGGCCCACGTCTGATTGACTTGTTATTGTATTCTTGAGTGAAGTTCAAGTTGAATATCCCATAGGGTTATAGGGTCAAGGGTGCTGCCGTGATTCGCGAAAGCATATTTTCATTTTTAATGCGTATCATGTGTATAATATAGGTACAGGTTTCCGGGGAGTTCCTAAATTATATTATTTTAGACGATAAAAATATTGATGATCATGATACAAATATAATAAAATCATCATCATCATGATTGATGATATTGTTATATCGATATTCATATTAGATTTGCATGAATTCTTATTGATACAATACCACTATTTTACCTTTGATAATGCCATACACATACACTCATACCACTGGAAATACGAAATACGATAATGCAATCTTCCATCTTGGTAGTGAGCGCTTTGGCTTTCGGCAATTGACTTTTCGAAAGAATATAATATTATAGTAGAAGTAGTAGAAGTAAGTAGTAAGATTAAGATGATAAAAATAAGTCGTCGCTGCTGCGCAGTGAATGAACCCAAAACGGGCCTAGCATATATATTGTTATAATTATACGTACACATACAATCACTTTGCACGCACGCGCACAACCTACTTGCTAGATATACCAACTCCGAACTCGCAACTCGTCCGATCGACTAATGATTCACAAGCGAATCAAAGATCAAGATGGCGACGACTCGGAGTGATCTCAAGATCCAAGAGCGGCAGCAACCGCTTCGCAGGAAGGTAAGTATTCCCACGTGTCCGATGAGGGCGCTCCATGTACACAAGCCCGGGCGGCTACATGACTACTGCAGCTTGCTCATCGCCGCGCTCACTCCCGCCTGCATCGAAGAGGTGACGCTTGAAGTGAGCGCTGCGATCCGTTTACGATCGACACCAGGCGCTGCGACGCCCATGGCGGCGACGCCGCTCGCAAGTCCCTGTGCGGCGGAGTTGTGCATGGCGGGCGAGCTGATCGACGCGTGCGGCGCGCCGCCGCGGCTCCCCATCCTCCCAAGCTCCTCGAGGAAGCTCACCGAGTTGTGGATGGTGGTGCCCCCGAGCAAGATGCGCACGCCGGGGTTGGCGGCATTCATCTCGGCCACATAGCGCGCCTCCTCGAAGGTGGCGCCGCCGAGCATAAAGATGATGAGCTCGGTGGGCGCCTTTCGCTTCGTGCCCGCCGCTGCTGCGGGATCTGCGCCCACGAATGGGAACTGTGCCTCTGAGAGCGCGCCCTTGAGTATCGACTCGAGCGTCCGTGCGAGGTACGGCGTGTGCTGCGTGTAGACATTCTCGACGCCCTTGAGATTGCGCTTGAGGTTCTTCTGTGTGACTGCGAGCCACGACTTGTTGGAGAAGAGGTCACCCGAGCGCGCCGCCGCACCGCACTGGCTGAGCATCTGCTGGACGAGCGCCGGCGTCTCGGCGCCTCCGACGAGCTCGGTGAAGAGGCCGATGCGATGATCGGCGACCCTCTCGTATCGGAGCGCGTAGAGGAGGAGGAGTCGGAGCTTGTTCGGCTGCGAGATGCTCGGCTTGCGCAGCAGATTCTCCACCTCAGAGACCGCCGACGAGTGGTCCTGCGTGCACGCGAGCTCCTGCTCGACCTGGGAGACCTCCATCAGCCCCTCGCGGTCGACGAGCCTGTTGATCTCTCCGAGGAGCGTCACGTGTTTGGTCACGTCCCCCGAGAGCTTCTTGAACTGCGGGAAGCTCTCGACGAACGCCTGCATGTCCGCGATCGTCCCAATCTGCTTGGACGACTTTGTCTTGGCCTGGAAGGCATCGAGCAAGCTCTTGACATTCTCCGCGAGGTCCCCGTAGTTGAGCAGCATATTCTCTGCGAAGAATCGGTCCTGGTCGGCGGAGAGGACGATCTGTTCCATATCCTTGGTGACTCCCGGGCGACCGCGCAGGTCCACCCGGTTGTTGCTGATCCCCACCAGCTCGTGAACCATGGCCTGGTAGGTCCACTGCTTGAGGAGCGGCGTCACCGGGTCGTCGCGCCGGTCGAGCAGCAGCAGCAGCGGCGGCGGGTCTAATCTGCGGAAGGCGAAGAGATCCTGCTCGGCCTCCATCGTGCCGAGGACCGTCTCCGCCACGCGCAGGCACATCTCCGACGACTGCTGGTACCGAATCTGCGGCCGGCGCTTGAGTGAGAGCAGCAAGCCGCAGATCCCCTGCTGGATGCGATCGAAGACCGCCTGGTCCCAGCTGGCGCCGGCGAGGGAGGCGACGGAGGGCACGTTGAGGCTCACGAGCTCCTGGGTCACCGACAGATAATCCGCGTAGTACTCGTGGATCTGCTGCACCACCTCGTGCTCGTCGGCCTCGGCGAGCTGCTGCAGCTGGCCGTCGCGGACAAAGTTGGAGAAGAAGAGGTGATACTCTCCGTACTTTGGGTCTTTGAACTCGGTCTGGAGGAGTCGGATGTTCTCAGCCGTCGGACGCACGAAGTATACCGCCTTCAGGTGCGGGAGCTTGTCGCTCCGCTCGCGCTCGATGGCGTCGATCAAGAAGACCTCGTGCTGCAGGATCTGCGTCTGCGTGTAGACCATCGAGACGATGCCCGTGGTCTCGCTGTCCATCACGAGCACCTTCATCCCGTGAATCTCCGTGCACATCCGGCACACGTAGTCCCGCACCGCCTTCAGCGCCGAGTCACGCTGGAGCGCCGCCATCCTGTCAGCAGGCAGCAGGCGGGCAAGCAGGCCGGGCAAAGCAACTGGGGGCCTTAATCTTCTTTGCACTGCGTACATAGTGATGACACCCGTTTTGTTATGCGTCGCGTTTTAACTCTTGATTGTCGGGGAGTCGTTGGGGGGAACACACTATCGGCCGACGCGTGTGTAGGCGGGATTCGGTGTTATGCGCCTCGCTCTCCTCGCGTGGCTGACGGCTGCGGTGCTGGGGGATGGTGAGGTTTCGGAGGTGAGTTTCCCAGTGAATCGCGTCGTCGTCATCTCCGGCGGTAACCGCGGCCTCGGCCTCGGCATCGCCAAGGCCGTGCTCGAAGAGGACATGGCCGCTCATGTCGTCATCCTTGCCCGCGAGGAGGCGGCTGCCAAGGCGGCGGCTTCGGAGCTGCAGGGGCGCGCGACGGGGGTGCAGTGCGACGTGACCTCCGACGCATCTGTCAACGCCGCCGTCGACCGCATCAAGCACATTGGCGGCAGGGGGATGCTCTCGCTCGTCAACAACGCCGGAGTCGCCATGGACCTGCCGTGGACGCCGCCCCCGTGGCCGAAGCACGCGGCGCAGGTGACGATGGACGTGAATGTGTACGGTGTGCATCGTCTCACCACCGCCTTGCTCCCCTTGCTCGAGGAGTCCGCCGACGGACGCGTCGTCTTCGTCGCAAGCCATTCGGGACGAGTCAACATGGCTCAGATGGCCTCGGAGCCGCGAGAGCGCCTTATTTCGGATTATCTCAAGTGGGAAGAGATTGACTCGATGGCGAAGAGGTTCACCCGTGAGTACGAGGCCGCCGCAGTCGCCAACGCCATGAGCGTCGGGCCTGACCTCCCATTCCTCAGCCATTCGGGCTTGTACCTCCAATCATACGGATTCTCCAAAGCACTCGTCGCGGCGTGGTCGCGCGTCTTGGCCAAGTCGCACCCGAAGCTGCTCTCGGTGTCGCTGTGCCCCGGGTTGGTGAAGACGGACATGACGCACGGATACCCCGGCGCCATCCCCATGCTCTCGCCCGACGAGGCCGGGCGCACACCCGCATGGCTCGCTGCTGGCGGACCGCGGCCGGCGGTCCCGGGCGAGACCGAGAACCACTCGCCTTCGCGTGGGGTGGCGGCCTTTTACCTGGCGGACCGTTCGATGGTCTCATTCATCGAGGGATCGGTGCCCCCCGCCGCCCCCGCACCCGCCACCAAGGAGGAGCCCACCGCCGATGAGGCCGACGGATGGCAAGTGCCGCCGGAACAGGCGGTCGTCTCAGCGGCGGGCGACAAGGAGCGATGCGGCGATGGCGATGCGGACACTCCGGCGATCATCATCGGCGCGGGTCGCGTGGGATCGCTGCTCAAGGAGCTTGGGTGCGAGGGCGACATCCTCCTCCGTCGCGGCGACCCCTTCCCGTCGGACGCGCCGCTGAACATGCCCATCTATGTGACGCCGTACAACGATCAGCTGCCGGGTATCATCGACGCCACGCCGCTCGATCGGCGCAAGGACCTGGTCTTCATGCAGAACGGGATGCTGCTCGACTACCTGGCGCGGCTCGGGCTCCGCTCCAACACCCAGGCCATCCTCTACCTCGCCATCGAGACCGTCGGCTCACCAGTGATGGTAACACCCCTTGACCCCCCCCTAACCCCCCCATACCCCCCCC
>MDSY01157162.1_pt1 | contig 26928 bp, 21 predicted proteins | sample 811131 | NCBI WGS metagenome assembly MDSY01 (sample SAMN05326643, study PRJNA326480) | marine metagenome | isolation source: seawater | place: Atlantic Ocean: South West | collected 2010
AATCTTAGGTATATCCAACCTTTGAATTATGATCAAAGACATAATTTATCTGCTAATCTAGATTACAGATATGGCAAGGGAACCAACTACAATGGACCTGTTATTAATAATGTGCGTGTTTTAGAAAATACAGGCGTTAATTTCTTGGTAAGTACAGGTTCCGGTTTCCCTTATTCGCGAAGAGTTAGGGCATATAGTTTGACGGAAAGTCAAGCGCCAATTGTAGGTATATTAAATGGCTCAAGATTGCCATGGCAATTCAAATTGGATTTGACAGCAAACAAGGTTTGGTACTACAATAAGGGAAAGAAAAATATTGAGTTGTATGTTCAGGTATTGAATGTTTTGAATACACTTAACGTTTTGAACAATTATCCGTACACGGGTTCACCCGATGATGATGGCTATTTGGCATCTTCTAGGGGACAACAAGCTATCTTATTTACTACAAATGCGCAGTCTTTTGCTGACTTCTACAATATATCTATGGTCAATCCATTTAATTATTCAGTCCCTCGCCAAATTCGTCTTGGTATCCGCCTTGGCTTGTAAATTATTTTATTCCAATTTCAAATGAAGAAATTAATACTCTGTTTAGTAATCGTATTTAGCTCAGGAGCAATATCGGCAAAGCCTGATATTAATGTTTCTGGTAGCTCAATTGGCCGCTCTAACAAGACGGTTGAAGAGCTCTGTCAACCTGCTAAAGCTCAATCTGACCTGAGCATAAACAATGTTCGAGCCACTATTTTGGCTGGCGGGGACATGTGGTGGGATTTAAATACTGCTCGTTATGAAGTTCCTAAGGGAGGTGGAAAGCACTCGATGTTTGCTGGAGCTCTGTGGCTTGGAGGACTGGATGAGGGAAATCAGTTGAAACTTGCAGCTATGACTTACCGCTCGCGCGGAAGTGATTACTGGCCAGGGCCACTATCAACAGATGGGTTGGCTTCTGTAAATAAAGAGATTTGCGACAAATATGATCAACATTGGATAATCACCCGTGAAGAGGTTGAAACGCATCGTTCATGGTTGTTCTGTAAAAATGATCCAGACTGTGATGCTGGCGATAAGTTTCCAGGATATGAAGGGAATATCCCGGATATTATTTTAGATTGGCCAGCACAAGGTGCTGAAGGGGAATTGCCTTACTCCCTTGCTCCTTTTATTGACTTAGATGGAGATCAATTCTATGATCCACTTGAGGATTACCCTGCTTATGACTTGGATAGAGCTTTTGATTGTCGAAGAAAAGAGACCGATGTTCTTTACGGTGATCAGACCATATGGTGGGTATTTAATGATAGAGGAAATGTTCACACTGAGACCAATGCGGGCGCTCTAGGTTTTGAAATTCGAGCTCAAGCATTTGCCTTTTCTACGAATGATGAGATCAATAATATGACATTTAATAATTATCGAATTATTAATAAGTCAACATTTAGATTGACCAATACATATTTCTCTACATGGTTTGATCCAGATTTAGGAAATTATTTAGATGATATTATAGGTTGTGACATCCCAAGGGGATTAGGATATTGTTATAATGCGGACTTAAATGATGAAGGTCCTTTGGGATATGGATTAAATCCTCCTGCTGTTGGGTTTGATTTTTTCCAAGGGCCTTTTGCTGATTATTTTGATGGCCTTGATAATGATAGAGATGGATGTATTGACGGTGTAAGAGATGACAATGGAGATTGTGTCGCAGAGAATCCAGTTACCGGTGTCAACGAAAGAATCATCATGTCTGGATTTATGTATTACAATAACACAGGTTCTGCATTTTCTGGTAATCCCAATACCTCTGCAGAGTTTTACAATTTTATGCAATCAAGATGGAAAAATGGCAACCCTCTTGTAGTTGAGAGCCCTAGCGGTCCCGGGAACCCCGCAAATGGAGATGGATTTACTGCAGATGGCTCAGGACTGTCAACTTTATTTGCATATCCAGGGAATACCTTCGATACAACTGGAAATAATGCTCCAACGACATCTCAAGATTGGTATGAATCACCAAATAATTCTGAGGACAAACGTGGTCTTCACAATGCAGGGCCTTTCTCTTTAGCTCCAGGGGCATTGAATTTTATTACAACAGGAGTAGTTTGGGAGAGGGATTACAATAAGTCTGATTTATTTGCATCAGTTGAGAAAATTTTAATTGCTGACGATAAGGCACAAAGTTTATTTGATAATTGTTTTCAAATATTAAATGGTCCTGATGCTCCTGATTTAGAAGTTCAGGAGTTAGATCGTGAGCTGGTTTTGATGCTTAGTTACAGGGAAGGACAGAACAATGAGAATCTAGATTATGAAGAGATTGATCCTCTAATTCCATTTGCAGATAATAAATATAGATTTGAAGGATTTCAGGTTTTCCAGTTGGCAAATCAGAATGCTTCGGTAGGTGATCGATATGATCCTAGCCAAGCAAGATTAATCGGTCAATGTGATATTCAAAATGGTGTAGAACGATTGATAAATTGGGAACTAGATCCTAACCTGGAACTTCTGATGCCTCAAGATATGACCCTTGAAAATAATAATGAAGGCATTAAAATGAGTTTCTTAGTTAGTGACGATGCCTTCGCAACGGGAACAGACAAGAGACTTGTGAATCATAAGCCATACTACTTTACTATTGTGGCATATGCCTATAATGAATATGAGCCATTTGACCAGGTTTTATATCCAAGCGGACAGCGAAAGCCTTTCTTGTCAGGAAGAAATAATGTAAGGAAATATGAAGGTATTCCGCACATAATAAGTAGTGAATCCGAAGGGACTATTCAAAATTCAGCATATGGGTTTAGCCCAATTATTACGCGGATTGAAGGTATAGGTAACGGAGGAAATGCTCTCGAATTAGACTCAGCCTCAAAATCATTCATCATTAATAACTTCAGTTTAGATTACCCAGTATATGAGAGTGGGTATGGGCCGATTAATGTAAAAGTTGTAGATCCTTTGAACGTACCAGAAGGAAATTACACTCTTCTGTTTGATAACGTAGGAAGTTCAGCAATGTGGGAGATTCAAGATGGTGCGGGTAATACTATTGCAAATTCGATGACTTCAATCTCTTTTTTAAATGAACAAATAATCCCTGAGTTGGGATTATCGGTTGAAATTAGAGATCAAGAGAACCCAGGAAATGATCCAGATAATGAGAGGAATACAGGAATTATTGAATCAGACATCAGTTTTAGCGATCCTACTCAGCCATGGCTGACCGGTGTAAAAGATGACGATAGCTACAGTCCTAGAAACTGGCTATTAGCAGGGCAAAATGATGTCACAGTAAAGCCTGGCTCTTATTATTCAGACTATCCAGATGATCCTAAGTCATTGTTTAGCAATATTGTAGATGGCACATGGGGACCATTTAAATATGTGAGTTATTTAGGAAGAGGCTTTGATGAAGGAAACTCTATCTATGGCATGGGTCCTGCTGATTCAGCGATGTCAGCTTTTGCATCTAGAATGGCTACTGGAGGTCTCCACTCTGTTGATATTGTTTACACATCTGACCATACTAAATGGACTCGTGTACCTGTTTTAGAGCTTGGCGAGGATCAAAATTTGACGGAGGGCGCTACACGCAAATGGAGGTTGCGCTCTGGAGCTAGTTTAGATCTTGTGAATGGTGAACTTGTTCAAAGCTCCACTACTACGGGCTGGTCATGGTTTCCAGGATACGCAATTGATCTGGAAACAGGGACACGATTAAATATGGCTTTTGGTGAAAATTCATGGATGGTAGGGGATAATGGAAATGATATGAAATGGAACCCAACGAGTAGACTCAGTGTTTTCCCAAGGGATGCTGTTACTGGTGGATATAAGTTTGGGGGACAACACTATCTATATGTATTTGCGCCTTATTTCCAACAGGGACTCTCTAAGATTCCTTTGGATTACGCTGGACCAGACGAAACTGCAAGTCCATTATACACAGAGATATCTGGTATGAATTCTATCTTAAATCGCAATAAGATCACAAAAAGTTTAATGTGGGTTAACATACCATTAATTGATTCCAGGTTTGATGGAATGGATCCGTATATTAACATGCCAAGTGATGCAAAAGTTAGAATTCGCATGACTCAGCCCTACGCTAAGTATGAAATAGATGGAAGTAATAATTCTTTCCCTAAGTACATTTTTAACACAAATAATGTAGCTACCAAAAAGGGTCAAACTTCCGTCGCTCAGTCGGCATTGGATATAATCCGTGTTGTCCCTAATCCATACTTTAGTATCTCTTTGTATGAGAATTCTCAATTAGACAATATTGTCAAGATTACTAACCTTCCAGAAAACTGTACTATAAATATTTATACTGTTGAAGGGGCTTTGGTTAGGACTTTGAAGAAGGACAACCCTGCGACATGGATATCATGGAACTTGACGAACAATTATAATGTTCCAATTGCTAGTGGAGTTTATATCATTCACATTAATGCTCCGGGTATAGGGGAGAAGGTGATTAAATGGTTTGGAACACTACGTCCATTTGACCCAACTGGATTTTAAAAAGAAATATGGAAATGATGAAAAAATATATATGCTCAATAGTCGCTTTTCTAGTGGTAACGTCATCTACTTTTGGAGGCAACCCTGTAAGATCAGGATCAGCAGGGGCCTCTGAACTTTTAATAAATCCCTGGGCTCGAACGGCCTCATGGGCAGAAGGGAATACAGCAAATGTGATGGGACTGGAGTCGTTGTATGGAAATATTGCGGGGTTAGCATTTACCGATGGCCTACAGGCTGGATTTGCAAATAGTCAATGGTTAGTTGGTTCGGGAACCCAGTTGAATGCAGCTGCATTCGCAACTCCAACTGGCAATGACGGAGTTATAGGAATTCATATAACGAGTATGAATTATGGTGATATAGATGTTACAACCACGGACTTGCCAGATGGAGGAGCTGGAACTTACCGCCCGACGGCTTCAATTATTGGTATTGGCTATTCCAAAAAGTTTACTCAGAGTATTTTCGGTGGGATTAATATAAAACTGTACAGCTCTAATATATCAAACCTTACTGCTACTGGTGTTTGTTTTGATGCTGGTGTTCAATATGTAACAGGAGATAATCGTGATTTCAAATTTGGCATCACACTTCGTAATATTGGTCCTTCATTTGGTTATGCAGGAGATGGTATGGCAATAGTCTTACCTGTTCCCTCAGGCTCTCATACTTCTACTTTTGATAGCCGATCTCAGAGCTTCGAGTTGCCTACGCAGCTTGCAATTGGCGCCTCGAAAAGAGTAGACTTAGATTCAAAGAATCGACTTAATATCGCCGCGAATTTCATTTCAAACTCTTTCAAAAAAGATCAAATAACTGGAGGTCTTGAATTTGATCATAATGATATTTTTCAAGTTCGGTTTGGTTATGCTTTTTTTGATAATCGGTATGATGGGATGGCGACAGACGCCTTAAGCGGACCATCTGCAGGGTTTTCGGTAAATACACCAACCGGTAATGGTGGTAAGCTGCAAATCAACTACGCTTACCGTCTGACAAACTCAGCTTTTATGGGTGTTCATACAATAGGAGCAATTCTAATATTGTAATGCTCTTCTAGAGTCTTTATTTCTCTTTTTTATTTAAATTCATATCTTTCAAATCTTGATATGAGGTCGAAATAGGTCTCATTCTTATTTAAAATCAATTAAAATGCCGGTTTCTTATTATACCCCTGAGGGCTTTAAAAATTTAAAAGACGAGCTTGAAGAACTCAAGTCAGTCCAGCGGCCTCAAATATCTCAACAAATTGGGGAGGCTCGTGATAAAGGCGACCTAAGTGAGAATGCTGAATATGATGCAGCTAAAGAAGCGCAGGGCTTATTGGAATTGAAGATATCTAAAATGGAAGATGTAATGGCAAATGCTCGGATCGTAGATGAATCCCAATTTGACAATAGTAAAGTGTTAATATTATCTCGAGTTCGTTTACGCAATGTATCGAACAAGATGGAGTTTTCATATCTTTTGGTTGCGGAGGCAGAAGCAGATCTTCCTTCGGGAAAAATAAGTGTAAATTCTCCTATTGGTAAGGGACTTTTAGGTAAGGCCCTTGGAGATATTGCAGAGATTCAAGTCCCAAATGGGATGATGAAATTAGAAATATTAGAAATTTCACGCTAAGAATATTCAGTAGCAATATGGATTCCGTATTTACAAGAATTATAAAAGGGGAAATACCTTGTTATAAAATTGCTGAGTCTAATGATGCAATTGCATTTTTAGATATTAGACCTCTTTCTAAAGGGCACACACTCGTTGTTCCTAAAAGAGAAGTAGATCGTTTGTTTGATCTCCCGGTCAAAGAATTTGAGACCTTGTGGTCATTTGTACAAGTTGTAGCAAAAGCTATTGAGGGCAAAATAGCTTGTAATCGAGTTGGCGTAGCAGTTCTAGGATTTGAGGTCACTCATGCACATGTGCACCTAGTTCCTTTGAGAACGGAGGGGGATTTGAATTTTGCATTACCAAAGTTGCAACTTAGTGAGGATGAAATGCAAGATATTGCGGATAGCATAGCAAATGAATACGGGAGATTGAAATCCTAAGTTATTGAGAGTTTAGAGAATGCTTTTCTCTATGTCTTTAAAGGAATATTGATTCCAAGTCCAAAAAAATAGGGGACTCCTAAATTCAGTTGTATTTCAAACCATCTCAAATCGTACCCGAGGTATAGTTGTGGAGATAAAAATTGATCGCCATTAGTCCCATTTAAGTCATTGATTCTCATGTTTATTTCACCCCCTAACGAAAGCCTCGAAACTATCTTAAAAGAATATCCAGCACCTATCGATATTCCCTTGCTACTGCTGTCCGCCCTTGAGGAGTTCCCAAAATCTGTAGCATTAAAACCTCTAAAAACACCATATCCTTTTTTGAGATCCAGTTTTATCCCCGCTTCATAGGCCTGGAAGTACCCAGCTCCATTTCTGTATTGAGCATCTATAGATATTTGTCCAAAGGCTTTAGTGGATATTAAAATTACTATCAGTATTAAATATGTTTTATTTAGAATCATGAAAAATATTTATGAATTAAATGATGCATCAAATCTTAGGATAATAATTGATTAGAAATAATTAATTTTCATTAAAAGCGAAATTGCTTTTATGAATTATTAGAATTTAGCTTTTTTTCTGATGGGATATCTGTCTAATAATGGCAGGATCTATTTAATATTTTCTAGTTCGCTTAGCTCTAGCCATCTCATCTCTTTTTCATCAAGCTCTGCAACTATAATTTTAATATCCTTTGAGGCTTGAATAATTGCATCTGAATCCTGACTATTAGTCTCGAATACTTTGTTTAATTCATCCCTTTTTTTTTCTAATGCAGAAATTTCACCGGGAAGGTTATTCCATTCATGTTTTTCAGAATAATTCAGCTTAGTTTTTACTTGAAGGTTATTCTCTTTTGGGAATTTTTGTGCTTTTGATTGTTTTGTATTTATTGAAGCTAGTCTCTTTTTCTCTTCACGCCATTCATAGTAACTTCCATTGAAGTCTTTAATTTTCCCCTCGCCTTCAAAAATAAATAAGTGTTGACATAATTTGTCTAAAAAATACCTGTCATGACTTACAATTAAAAGACATCCTTGGAACTCCTCTAAAAAATCTTCGAGAGCTTGTAGAGTGAGAATGTCCAAATCATTAGTCGGCTCATCAAGAATGAGAAAGTTCGGATTCTTCATAAGGATCGTTAACAGAAACAGTCTCCTGCGCTCTCCTCCACTAAGGGTACTTACATAGCTATACTGTTGGTTTCCATCAAAAAGAAATCGCTCACAGAGCTGAGATGCTGTAAGCTTATGCCCTTTTTTGAGCGTAATGTACTCTCCAATCTCTTGAACTACCTCTATTACCTTGAGGTCAGTTTTATCAATCATACCATCTTGAGTGTAGTGTCCAAAAATGACAGTTTCTCCAGTAATGATTTTACCTCCATCAGGAATGTCTATTTCCATAATGAGTTTTAGCAAAGTAGATTTACCACAACCATTAGGTCCAACAATCCCTGCTCGTTCACCCTTTTTAAAAATATAACTGAAATTCTCTATCAATAATTTATCCGGATAACTCTTGGCTATTTTGTGTAATTCCAATATTTTCCCCCCCAATCGTTGGGAATTTAATGATAGACTAACTTCTTTATTGTCTACAATTTGATTAGCAACTTTTTTTATGTTTTTAAATCTGTCAATTCTATCCTTAGACTTCCCAGTCCGGGCACTTGGAGATTTACGAATCCAGTCAAGCTCTTTTTTGAATAATTGCTTTGCTTTATGTAAACTGACAGCGTCATTGGCCTCCCGTAACTCTTTTTGTTCAAGATAATAGCTGTAGTTCCCCTCGTACTTATAGAATTGAAGGTTCTCTAACTCGAACATAGTTCCGCAAACTCGTTCTAAAAAATATCTATCATGAGTAATCATCAATAGAGCTCCTTTGTAATTGATCAAATATTCTTCAAGCCACTCGATAATGTCTAAATCAAGATGATTGGTAGGTTCGTCCATTAATATAAGATCAGGCTCTTCAACAAAGAGTTGGGCTAAAGCCAATCTCTTTATCTCTCCGCCGGAGAATTGATTCACTTTGCGTTCCATATCTGGAAGATTCATACGGCTATGAATTTCTTGAATACGGCTTTCTATAGTCCAGCCACCGGTTATCTCAACGCGATCCAGGGCTGCTTGCATAGTTTCTGGGTCGCTGTCTTTAGAGATTACTTCTTCATATGCTTTCAGTGCATCGAACCCCTCATGCTCACTTTGGTACAGAACTTGACGCACTGTGAGTTCATCATCAAATGAAGGCTGCTGAGTTAAGTACCTAATCTTAAGGCCATTTCTAAAAACAATATCTCCGGTATCCGCATTGCTTGGATCTATCAGAGTGCGCATAAGAGTAGTCTTTCCAGCACCGTTTTTAGCGATTATCGCTATTTTCTCACCTTCATGAATACCGAAAGTGATGTCTTTGTAAAGTGTTTTAATTCCAAACGATTTACTTATTTTATGAACGGAAAGAAGATTTTTTGAATCCAAGGGAGATCAGTTTATTGATTGTTTTCTGTTGACTTAATCCAGAATGCAATAGTAGTTTAAATATTAGAGTAGATAACAAGAATATTCTTGTTAATTCTATTTAATGCGATCTGGATTATTTTCAAGAAATGAATTCCAAGATCCTTTGCCCTTACTTTTTGGTTGAGCTTTCAATTTATTGGGGGATTCGCTTTTGATTGGACTTAACATTTGAAGAGCATGGCATGTGGCTACAGCAAGCCCGTCAGTTGCATCTAAAGGTTTAGTAATTTTGGATAGTTTGTAAATATTCTCAAGCATTATCGCAACTCTTTCTTTAGTTGCCGCACCGCTACCAGTTATTGCCATTTTAACTTTCCGTGGAGAATATTCTTCAACGGGAATACCTTTTTCTAGTCCTGCTGACATAATAACCCCTTGGGCTCTCCCTAATTTTAACATTGATTGGACATTTTTACCATAAAAAGGGGCTTCCATTGCTAAAGAATCTGGATTATGTTTTTTAAATAAAACAGATATAGATTCATGGATATCGCCGAGGCGCTCAAATGGACTTCTTTTTGAATCAAATTTAATCGCATCTAGACCAATGCAAGTCAATTTCTTATTTTCTATAAGAACAAGACCGTAGCCCATAATTACCGTGCCAGGGTCTATTCCTAAGACCAAATGGGATTTCAATTTTCGGGTTTAAATAGATACCCACTAGTTGATGTAGGTGCTTGATAAATTTTTAGGCCAAAAGCCGGCGCAGATGCAATAAGATGATCAAATATATCGGACACTATTCCCTCATAAGGAACCCAGTTTATTTCTTTTGCAAAGCAATATATCTCAAGAGGAAGGCCTGTGTTTTGTGGTTGAAGTTGCCTAACCATAAGACTATGCTCTGAGGATAATAAATCATGATTTTTCAGATAATTTGTAGCATAAATTCTAAAAACTCCAAGGTTCGTTAAATTTCTTCCATTTAAGGGTTTAGATTTATTAGCACCAACTTTATTATTGTGCTTCTCAATATCATCCTCTTGAGAAATTATATAATCTTTTACGCCTTGAATTTCTTTTAATTCACTTAAAAGATTATCATCACAAAATTTAATGGTATCTATCTCAATTGTTATACTTCTTTTAATCCGGCGAACTTGCGCAATTTCGATACCTCGCCAATTAACAAAACTATCGGTAACAAAAGCTTTTGCTGGAATTGAAGATATTGTATTGTCAAAGTTTTTGATTTTTACGGTAGTAAGGTCTACACTGAGAACATCCCCGTCTACTCCAAATTTCTCAAAAGTCACCCAGTCTCCTTTTCTTAGGAGGTCAAAAAGAGTAATCTGAAAATTTGCTAAAAGACCATTGATTGCATCTTGAAATATCAGAATAACTATAGCCGTTGCTCCAGCCATCGCTCCAAGAAGACTGAATAATGGAGTTCCAGTCCAAACAGATATAACTCCAAGAATAGCCACAAACCAAGTAATAAATTGAACAACAGAAAGTAGAGTTCTTATCGGTTTGTCTTTAAAGCTTTCAGTATTTTCAAGAATGTGGCTCGCTGCTTTTGATGTTCGATTTATTAGAATAGAGATTTGTAAAATCAAAAATGTAATTAAGCTTGTTTGAATAGGTATTATTGCTCTTGAAATATCCTCGAATACAAGAGGTATAAAACTATAGATGGCTATTGTTGGCAGAAGATGAACCAATGCTTGAAATACTTTTGCTTGTAAAAAGTAATTATCCCAATTGACTTTTGATTTAATTACCCATCGCTTAATCAGGCCCATTAGAATCTTTCTTGCAATAAAATCTGCTACCAAGCTGGCAATAATGAGAACTATAAAATCAACAGAAATGGTAAGTCCTGAAACCAAGGTATCAGATAATCCAATGCTCTCGAAGAAGGTACGTGCCCAGTGTCCCGGGTTAATCATTAATAATTCCATTCCACGAAGTTAGCTCAATGGGATCAAAAGGAGATTATTCGTCTAAGGAGTTATAATTATATGGGACTTCCGAGGGGCAGTAGCATAAAAATAACCCAATGCATAATCTTCAGTATTCTCGCCCCGATATATGTTTCCAACAATAGGTGCTGCAGGAGGGTCAAAAAGGCCGCCGACCTGAAGGGTTTGTTCTTGAATTAAATTGATATAGTCATGATGACTTAATGAGATGCTACTTATTTCAAATGAATATTTCGTGCCGATTTGATCTTCCACTGTCGAATCCCGTGACCTCTCAGGTCCAGCTACACTTAAGGCATCAAGATCAATATCATTGAAAGATCTTCCATCAAAAAACTGATCTTCAGTTACTTGTAGATTAAAGGGCGCATTCTCTAATGTGTCGTTTTTCCATTGCTTGAAACGGTAGCAATCACCAATCCCCGAAGGTTCAGTCCATTGTGCATAAACATAGTAACCTTCACGTTGAAAAATTGCCGGGGGCAAGTAAACAGAATAGATAGAGTCAATAGGATTGTTTCTATTCAGTTTTTCATTTTGAGATTTCCATATCCCAGAAGGATGATCTAAGGATTCTGGAATGCTAACCTCTACAGAATAATTTCTCCCAATTTCCCCTATTTTTTGACCTATATAATGCCCATCTTCAATGTGGGATAAGCTATCCCAAATGACATCATCTTCATAGATTAGAACATTCGCATTTAATACAGTTGGGTTTTCTTCTGGCGAAAGATAATTAATGCTCCAGCTTAAATCGGCAAATGCAAATTCGTTATCCATTACGCTGCCATTTACTATTAATCGTTCCTGGCCATCAGGAAGAGTAATATCTATTTCGTCTTGACAGGAACAAAAGAGCCCTAACAAGGTAAAGTTTATTATGAGTAGCAATTTCTTCATCAGAATGAAAAATTATAATTTATGTAGGGAACTGCAGTTCCGATAACTGATAATTGATAAGCTTTTATATTCGTAAATTCAGGAACTTCTCCTCTAAAAAATATACTGTAGGGATTTTTTCGTCCGTAGACATTGTAAGCTCCAAATGAAAGAGAGCTTTGCCACTTTTTATTCAATTTTTTTGTTCCTGGTGTGTAGGTAAATGATAGATCTAATCTGTTCGTTGATGGGGTCCTTCCGCCATTTCTATTAGTGTAAACAGGGTAATAAATTCCTTCGAATTCTCCTCTTGAGTCTGGGTAGGTCAGAGGCCTTCCAGATTGATAAACAAAATTACCTCCAATATCCCATCCCTTAGATATTGTCCACGTTGCAACAACACTAAGGTCATGTAGCTTATCATAATTTGCAGGATACCATTCGCCATTGTTAATTCTTAAGCCTCTGCTTGAGCCAGTTACTTGCCGTTCTGTTCGGGCTAGAGTGTATCCAATCCATCCTGTTAAAGGGCCTGTCTTTTTTTCAAGTAAAACTTCAGCACCATATGCTCTTCCTATTCCTGACAGCAATTCAGTTTCTATATATTCCTCAAAAATTAAGTTTGCGCCATCTTTATAATCGATTAGATTTTGGTATGTTTTGTAAAAGCCTTCTATTGAAAATCTAACCCCAGTTTCTTTAAAGTTATGGGCTCCCCCAAGAGCGATTTGATTTACTGTTGCTGGATCAATATAGCTTCCCGCAGGCCTCCATACATTTACCGGAGTGGCTGTTGTATTGTTTGATATTAGATGAATATACTGTCGATTCCGATTGTAACTTAACTTCAATGATGAGTTTTGAGAAACTTGATAGTTCAGAGCGATGCGCGGCTCTAGCCCACTTAGATTATTGAAGGATCTTATGATCTCACCCGGAGCGAAACTAAGAGTATCATCAATTGTGCTTTCATTATAAACTCCACCATCTTCATATGTTTGAATATCTCTAGCTCCAATGTTGTAAAAGCTGGAATACCTGAGACCGTAAGTAATTGTCAAATTGTCCGTGGCACGCCAGTTATCAGAAGCATATAGAGAAGGCTCGGTTGCGTATTCGTTTTGAAGTTCAACATCTATTGGTCCTGAAATTCTTGCCGGTTCAAATTCATAAAAGGTATTTTGAATTCCAAATTCAAAAGTATGTGCATTATTGTAATAGAAAGTCCATCCGGCATTTTGAACTAAATTTCTTATTCTGGAATCCCATTCGAATGGGGTAGTGCCGTCTGCACCAAGTTGATACTTATAATCCGAATAGACAGCAGACGCATTGAAGAACCATTTTGGTGAGATTACACGATTCCATCTCAATGTGCTTGTCCAATTACCCCATCCAAATTTGAATAATTCAGCGGCGCTGAATTGATCCCGGCCGAAGTAAGCGCTCAGATAAATTTTATCTTTTTTAGTTATTTTGGCATTTAGTTTTGCGTTGAAGTCGTAAAAATAGGCTATTGACTGATTGAGTTCAGGAACATCGAAAATCGGAAAAAATAAGTCAAAATATGATCGACGACCAGCTAACATAAAGTTTACTTTATCTTTTATGATAGGCCCCTCTAATGTCAATCGTGAGGATAGTAGTCCGATACCTCCATTAGCAGCAAATTTTTTACTATTACCTTCCTTTTGTCTAATGTCGAGCACACTGGAAAGTCTTCCGCCATAATTGGCGGGCATTCCTCCTTTATATAGTTTTACATCTTTAACTGCATCTGCATTAAAAATGCTGAAAAAACCAAATAGGTGAGAGGAATTATAAACAGGCGCTTCATCAAGTATAATCAAGTTTTGGTCTGCATTCCCTCCCCGAACATTAAATCCACTAGCTCCTTCACCGACAGTAGAAATTCCTGGGAGAAGAGTTAATGTTCTAATTACATCCGTTTCTCCTAAAAGTTGAGGAACTTTTTTTATTTCCTTGGCGCTCAATTTACTTACCGACATTTCTGTCGTTGTAATATTACTATTCAGCTTTTCAGAAACAACATTTACTTCAAGTAATTCTGTTGAGATCTCTTTGAGCGAAATATTGATTTTTAAATTTCCTTTTAAATTTTTTAATGATTTTGTAATGGGCTTATATCCAAAGGAACTAAACGTTAACTTTCCCGCTTCTTTTGGCACTGAAATACTGTAAAATCCATAAGAATTTGTACTTGAAGATTTTTTTCCAGCAACACTTTCCCAGATTACAGAAATGTTTGGTATTGCCTCTCCTGAGGAGGCTTCTTCTACCATACCGCTTAACTGGATAACATTGTTTTTCGTATTCTTTGTAGATGCATTGGAACTGGTTAGAGAAACATTTAAACTATTTCCAATAGTCTTTAATTCCTTAGATAAATAACCCTTGGAAGTAAATATCAAGACAGAATTATTTTCACATTTGATAGAATATGTCCCATTCAATTTGGTTATAGTTCCATTCTTAGTGCCTTTTTCCTTAACCGCCACAGAAGAGATTGGCTCGCCAGTTTTTTCATCGGTTACGACTCCATTGATGTTTTGAGCTAAAATGAAATGAAATGGAAGAAGAAAAACAATCCCTATAAAAGCTATTTTATTAATCATTTTTGAGAGATCTAAATTTGATGTTTTCTGGTTTCGTTGTCAGGGTGAAGTCAACTTTCATGCCATTGTACTTGTTTAAACCAAATCATCGAGTAAAAGTTTATACAAAAGATTAATTAATGTATTAGATCGAGGTATGATTTATGTAATTTCGACGCCATGTATTCCTTCATACGTTTATTATTCATGAAACAAAATTTAAAATATTCTCTGCCGGCTTTACTTTTAATTGGAATAGCCGCATTGGGCTTTACTTGGGGTTCTGTAGAAAAAGATAAAGAAAAGCTAGTCATGCGCTTACTCTATGATGCTCTGTCTTCCATTCATTATGAGCCGAAAGATTTTGATGATGATTTATCTTCTCAGGTTTTTAATTTTTATATAAAATCTTTGGACTCTCAAAAGAGATTTCTGCATAACAGCGACATAAAGAGACTAAGTGAATATAAGCTCAGATTAGATGATGAATTAAGAACTGGATCTACTGAATTTTTTGATGAATCTATCGAAATTGCTCTTAGTCGGTTTGATGAGGCAAAAGAGCGTTACCGAAGAATCTTATCGACTCCTTTTGATTTTTCATCTAAAGACTTTTTTGAAACCGATAGCGACAAGCGAGAATACCCAGAAGATGAAACTCAGATGGAAGAGTTTTGGATTAAATATTTAAAGCTTAGAGTTTTAAGTAGATTGTATGATAGAGCAGAATCATCAGATAGCGCAAATAAAATTGACTTCAGCTTAAATAGCGTAGGATTTGAAGAACAGGAAAGAAAAGCACGTGAAAAGGAGTTAGAAATTCATAATGAGTGGTTTGCTAATATGGCTGAAAACGACAGATCGGATTTATTTGGTCTTTTCATTAATTCATACACAGGAGTTTTTGATCCTCATACCCAATATTTTGCTCCTCGTCAGAAAGAACAATTTGAAATCGAATTATCGGGCCAGCTCGAAGGTATAGGTGCTTCACTACGCCAAGAAGGAGAGTTTACAGAGGTGGTAAGTATCGTGACAGGAAGTGCATGCTGGCGACAAGGGGAGTTAGAAGTCGGAGATAAACTTTTAAAAGTAGCTCAAGGGAGTGCTGAACCAGAAGACATTGTTGGGATGAGTACGACCAAAGTTGTCAGCAAAGTTCGTGGGAAAAAAGGCACAGAAGTAAGACTTACAGTCAGAAAAAATGACGGCTCTGAAAAAGTTATTTCAATTATTCGCGACATCGTTAATATTGAAGCAACTTTTGCCCGCTCTGCAATGATTGGAGAGGATAAGGGGACAGGCTATATTAGGCTCCCTAAATTTTATGTAGACTTTTACAAAGACAGCAATAGAGACTGTGCTGAAGATGTAAAAAATGAAATTATAAAATTAAAGAATTCAGGAATGAAAAATTTAATTTTTGACCTTCGTGGCAACGGTGGTGGCTCATTAAATGCCGCAATTAATATTGCAGGACTTTTTATAGACCAAGGCCCTATGGTTCAAGTTAAAACCTCTGGTCAGCAGGTTAAGGCTTATAACGATAAAGAAAAGGGAACAACTTGGGATGGGCCGCTTATTATTCTGGTTAATGAGGGAACTGCTTCGGCCAGTGAAATTGTAGCGGCCGCCCTTCAGGATTATGGCAGAGCTATTGTAGTAGGAACATCCAGAACATTTGGAAAAGGAACAGTTCAAAATGTATTGGACCTCGACAGAGCTGCTGGACCATTTAACTCGGGGCTTCGCCCTCTAGGCGCCTTGAAATTGACAATTCAAAAGTACTATCGTGTTTCAGGAGGCACAACTCAACTTGAAGGAGTTCATAGTGATATTGTCTTACCTCATCCCTATGAAAATATTCCTTTTGGAGAACGTGAGATGGAATTTCCATTGTCTGTAGATAATGTTTCACCAGCAAATTATGAGTTGATGTCTCCAACAAATTTTGATGAGGTTATTGCTAAGAGTCAAAATCGAATATCCTCAAATATAGAGTTTAACCAAATTAAGTCTTATGCTTTATGGATCGAAAATCAGCAAAAAAGGACAAATACTACTCTTGATTACGAAGGTTATTTTGAAAGAGAAAAATCTTTAGATGCTGAAATTGAAACATACAGTGATATTCTGAAGTCCAATACGGAATTGGATATTAATTGGGTGAATTCCGCTTATAAATCCGACATGGATAGCATGAAGGTAATCGAGTATGAGAAGTGGTTTAAATCCTTGTCTCAAGATATTTATTTAGCAGAAGGTTGGAGAGTAGTTAATGATATTGAAGGAAGTTGAAAATCCAAAACTTTGAATAAATATTTTATCCAAAAATTGTTCGCTCATGGTTTAGGCAGATTTGGCTTAATTATTATGTTTTTTTGGATTTTCGTAGCTCTATTTGCTTACCCTCTTGCTTTGGATAAAACCCCATCATCGAATAGAATGCAATTGGAATACAGCGCACAGCCAATGGGAATAAGTCTTCCATTGGAAAAGGGAGATCGGTCATCCTGGCGTCCCTATAATTGGATAATTTTTGGTGATGAAGGTTATCCAGAATGGATTCCTTCAAAAATCCATAGTATGATATTTATACTTGGAACTGATCGTTTTGGACGTGATGTTATGAGTCGATTATTTCTCGGTTCAAGAGTTTCCCTGAGTGTGGGTGTGATTTCAGTTTTTATTGCATTATTTATAGGAATTCCTTTAGGTGCAGCAGCAGGTTATTTTGGAGGGTGGTTAGATAACGTTATTCAAACAATTATCCAAGTCTTTTGGAGTATACCTACTTTTTTAATGGTAATAGCAATTTCTTTTGTTTTAGGTAAAGGTTTTTGGCAAGTTTTTGTTGCAGTTGGACTTACTGCTTGGGTAGAAGTGGCAAGACTAGTTCGAGGCCAGGTTATGTCTCTAAAGGAAGAAGAATATGTTCAGGCTGCCCAAGTTTTGGGGTTTTCTTCGGTCAGAATCATTGTTAAGCACATTTTACCCCAAGTTTATTCTGCAATTATTGTTCTTGCAGCAAGTCAATTTGCGTCTGCTATACTTCTAGAGTCTGGTTTGAGCTTTTTAGGAATTGGAGCCCAGCCTCCAACTCCATCATGGGGAAGTATGATAAGGGATCACTACTCTTATTTGTTAACTGGCGAAGCTCACCTGGCATTGATACCAGGTCTTGCATTGGCAAGTCTAGTCCTCGCATTTATAGCAATTGGAACAGCGTTGCGGGACATTCTAGATGTAAAAACATCTAATTGACTTACCCTTTAGAAGGGTAAATCATCATCATCAATTGTATTGGCATTTGGAGCTGGGGGAGTCGCTGCCACTGGAGCACCTCCGCCAAATGCTTGTCCTGGAGCTTCATTATTTGCTTGAGGCGCACCTGCTTGAATTCTCCAACCTTGAATAGTATTAAAATAGCGGGTATCTCCTCCGTCTTTTGGACTCCATTCTCTGCCTCTAATATTTATAGAAATTGTTACATTTTGTCCTTCTTCATATTGATTTAAAAGATCGGAACGATCTTGAGTAAACTCGACTAGAATATGCTGAGGATATTGTTCATCCGTAGTAACAACAAGCTCACGCTTTTTAAAAGTTGGATTGACTTGCTGAGGAGGCATGATTTTTTTAATTATTCCAGTTATTTCCATGATGATTTATAAAGTTTGATTATTCAGTTATTTTTTTCTTTTATTGTGTTTAAGCCATCTACAAGAAGAGCCTTCCATGCTTTTTTAACTTTTCCTAATTCTAGCAATTCTTTTGCATAAATATGAATTAATTCTCTTCGTTCCATTGCATCGGAAGTCTCGCTAAATATTGATTCAATTCGGTGATGTTGTGAAAAAGAAATTACATCTTTTTCTTCCGGGAGTATTTCAATATTCCCGAGCTGGCCGATATTATTTCCTGACAATATAGTTGAATTACGAATCGCTCTAGGAATAACGTCTGCTCCAATTCCCTTGTTCGCAATTGGTTTTTCTACTTCAAAAAGAGCATCTCCTGCTGCATGCACATACCAATCACCTCCGAGTCTGCCCACAAGACTCAACTTATCTTGGTCAAGTTTTCCATCATCATCTAATACTTCTTCGTGGATATGAATCTTTTTTATTTCGCAAATAACTAAATTACCGGCTCCAGGACCCTCCCCGAGAGCTCTTACCTCATTGACTTTGCACTCCATGGCTATAGGTGCATTTTTAATCCTTGGAGGTTGAACACTTAGACTGGGAATTGACTCAAACCCTGCTTTTAAAAATTCATTAGTCTCCGCATCATATTCTGTTGATGACAGGCTTGTTTGATGCACCATTGATTGGCTTACAGAGTGTATTACCACCTCTGGAATGCTCATCACGTTATCTAATGTGTGCTTAGTGCTGCCATCTCTACCTCTTCTTGCAGGAGAAAATATTAAAATCGGAGGATTCGTACTAAAAATATTATAAAAGCTAAAAGGGCTGAGATTAACATCTCCTTTTAGGTTTACTGAAGACACGAGTGCGATTGGTCTTGGTCCAATAGCAAACTGCAAAGTTTTTTGCAAGTCTTTGGTAGTTAAATCCTTTGGATTGAGCGTAATCATTAATAATATATACTAAAGTTCAAAGTTATAAATTACATGATAAAACGACATCCGGCTTTTGACATTTGAAAAGGAACTTATTGACAATTATTGTTAATGAATCAGACTTTTTATTGGTTTGGGATGAGGCTATATCTCTATTTTGCCGTTAAAAATTACCCTTGTGAGAATTACAAGTTTCATTATTCTCTTTTTTTCGGTTAAGTTTCTAATGTTGTTCTTATCTTTGACCCTCCTAAAACTGCGGGTGTGGCGAAATTGGTAGACGCACTAGACTTAGGATCTAGCGCCGTGAGGCGTGGGGGTTCGATTCCCTTCACCCGCACAAATTTCTCATCATGAACACTACCATTTTGGTTTTTTCTTTAATCAGCTCTTTAACAGTTCTTATACTTTTCCTGTTTTTGAATTTACAACGTACTTGGATCGGAAAATTAGAAGAACGTATAGAAGACTTAGAGAAAAAAAAATAGATTATTTAAAATTCCCCTAATGCCTCGCTTTGCACAGCGGGGTTTTTAGTTTTACCATGATATATAAAGGAAAAATTATCGTGATTTCTAAAAAATCAAAATTATTAGATGAAAAAAATGTCTAATTTTCGCTTTACTTGGAAAGAAATATCGTTACTCTTTGTTTCTTTTTTCGTTTTGTTATCTGTTTTTATTATTTTATTCAGTAATCTTGAGAAAAATGATTTAGTACCAACAGTACATGAAAATCAAATAGAAATTGGTGATAAATCATTCATAATGCCTCAATTAAAAGGCTTTTCTAGTGCGGAGAAAAGGGGGATGAAAGATTACATTAAATCTATCTCAGTGTCTAAATATCACTGGCCAACAATTTATACCTATTACAATGATTTTCAAGATTTTAATTGTGTATCGGTTCATTCATTATCAAAGTTCACATGGATTGAGATGACCGAGGAAAAAGCTCAAAAATCTTTAAAAGAGATATTCCCACGAAGTAAGGTGAAAAGTATAAAATATCGAGGAGCTACTATATTTTATTCTGACAAGAAGAATGCTAGATGGTATGGTTTGTTTTTCAGAGATGGATTGATTTTGATTAGAAACTCAAAGGGCTATCTCGATAGAAATGATTTGTTTGATTTAACCCTGAAATTTGTTGAAAAAAATGTTTAAATATTTTGCTTCTTTTCTGTTTATCGCTGCTTCATTTTTGATGAGTGCTCAATCATATCAAATGACTCTAAAGTTCCAAAATGGAAGTGCAGATCAAGCTATCATTGGAAAGAGATTTGGCGAAAAAATATTTTTTGAAGACTCTGTTTCAAATGAAGTCAACCTCAATACAGGGTTTTATTCTTGTATCCAAAACGGAAATATCCTTTTTGATTTTATGGTTCTCGATAATGACTTAAAAATGACATATGATTTTAAAAGCGCCTCTGTAGAGTTTGGAGATAAATTAAATGCTGAGTTTTTCAATAACCTAAAAGCCGTCCAAGACAGTCCAGGATTTGTTCAAAATTTGTCAATTCTAACTAAAGAGGTAATGAAGATGTTTTATCCGCAAATTATTGTATCTCAAAATCAATTTAAAACACATGAGTCATTGCTTGATAGTACTTTGGTTAAATCTCTAAAGTATGAGATGTTATTTTTCAATAGTCCATTTTTGAGCCAAGCATTAGACTTCGTTTACGGCAAGTGCGTCTCGCCGAACTATGATTCAGCTTATTTTAGTTGCAACAAACTCTTAAGAGAAATAAAGGACGAGAATATGCACCGATATGTTTTGAATTGGATGTTATATAATTATGAAACGTCAAAGGTCTTAGGGTCTGAGAATGTTTTTATAGAATTGGCAGTGAATCATTTAAAGCCAATACTGACGCCGCTTGATACAAATGGATATGCTGTGTTGGGGAAGGCAGAAAGTTTGGCCCCAAATCGTATGGGTTCTGTAGCAAGAGACTTTAGATTTAAAAATATTTCCGACGGCTCAATTCAAAATATGCACAACATAGAAGGGGTATTCAAAATCCTATTTTTTTATGATCCGGACTGTCACCATTGTAAAGAGGTTTACCCGAAGGCGCAAGCCCTTCATGATTCAATAATTGATAGAGGAGTTGCTTTTCTTGCAATGGCTGTGAATGCAGCAAAGGTTGAGGTTAAAGAGTTCATGGATACCTTAAATCCTATAAACTCAAAGGTCCTGTTTGGATGTGAAACTGATGATAAAGATTTCATAGGTAAATATTATATTCCCGTTACTCCGGGAATATATATTTTAGATGCTAATAACAGAGTAAAAGCTCGGGGTATTTCATTAGTAGACTTGCGCGGATTGATGAAAACTTTTGTTGGCGCTTATTAAAAGTATCTATTAGATGAGATTATTAAGATGACTTAATGATATTTCATAAATTAAGCCGGCCGAAGCAAGTCAGATAAGTAAAAAATAATAGAAATAATAGTTGCTTCGCATTACAACTATATAAAAGTGACATGCAAAATTCTTATCTTCGCATTTGTTAAGGTTTTTATTGACATAAATATTTAGGATTTTGTTCAAGAAATTTTGGTTTTTATTATTTACGCTTTTCTTAGTTCCTTTAAGCGGTCAAAATAATGGTGGTGATATTGACTCAAACCTTGTTAAGGTTGAGAAATCAAAGCCTGGATTCTTAAGTTTATTTAATGAGCCTGTGGATACTAATGCGGTTCAGGAGTCAACTTCCGAAGATTCTTCTGTGGTTGTCAGTGATTCTTTGATTGAGTCCACTGACACTAGTGTAAAGGAAAAATCAAATAAATTTTATCCAAATAAATTTGAAAGGTTTGAAGATCTTCAGATTAAGTACCGCACGGATGTTCAGCCTGAAGAAAAGAAAAGGATAGAGAAAGCCATTGGACGCTATTTACAGCCAAGTAATTTTAATGTGTCTGTAAAGAAAGTAACGGCATATTCAGAAAATTTTGATGCAGCTAGGAATAGTTTGCCTGGAGTTCTCAATGTTATCCGAAAGGACATGCCTCAAATCATTTCTCAAAAATTAGAAATAACATTAGACGTCGATACCTCAAAGTCAACGGGTGATTATAATTTCTTTAAGAATCTTGTTTCATCAGTTGTATCTCTTGATGAAGATGATATTGTTGATATTAATTTTTGGGAATTTCCGGATAATGTCAAGGAGATTATCAGTAAAAAGAAAAACCTTCCACTTCCCGTTTCTGTTGCCCCCACCGCTACCCCTTATGTTGATTCTAGCGCGTTAAAGGCGGGATCCGATCAAGTCGTTCAATCTCAAAATAACGACATGCTCGAAGAGCTTTTGGCGAGATTAGATGAGGAGCCGGATACGATAATCGCACAAGCCCCGCCATCTGGAAGGGGCATGAATGGTGGTGATAGTAATGCTCCCCCATGGACTCTTATTTTAGTGAGCTTTATGGCTTTAGTAATTATTATATTTTTAATTATTCTGCTACTGCGAGCCCGTTCTGACCAAAAGCAAAAGGCCCAGAGTGACAAAGATGATTTAGAATTGAGTTCAATTGGTTTGAAACAAATAGCAGAAGGAACTTTTGAAGAAAGTACTGGAAATCTCAAAAAAGGCGAATTTAAAGTTCATTTACTTGAGCACCCTGAGGCTGTTGCATCCTTTCTTACTCAGATGATTGAGCAGAGCAATGAGGAGGCAATGACTGTTTTTGCTCAATTGGCCCGCCCATATCCTGATTTGGTTGGAATGTGTAAGCCGTTCATGTCTTACAATCAGTTCTTGACAGTTTTAGCAACTTTAGATGCGCCAGGAGAAGAGAAGATTGACCCTCAATCTATCGACAAATTTTTAGTCACTTTTAACAGTGCGATCAAGGTGTTATCAAATAAAAGAAGTGCGGACTCTTCCCTTGAGCTTAAGGGAGGAAAAGTTTTCGGATTCTTGGATCAATTAAGTGACTCCCAAATTGCTTCTTTACTAGGAGCAGATAAGGCGAATATCGCTAGTGTTGTTTTTGCTCAATTGAATAAGGACAGGAAGTTAAATGTGTTAAACAGTATCGACGATGACCTTCGAACAAATATTTTAATTGCTCTTTCCGATATAAAGAAAATGCCACTGAGCGTGATCAAGGAAATAGGAATTCGTTATGCTAAAAAAGCCAGGGAAGTCGCGGGTCTTGAAGATGTCAATGTTGATGGGCTGCAGGCACTATTGGAGACTCTTGATGAGTTGGACATGAAGAGACAGGTTTCTATTATTGACACGATGAGAGCCAGTGACTTAGAAAAAGGGGAACGTCTGGAAAAAATGTTCATTGGTATGAATGGACTGGTTGATATAGAGGAGGAAATACTCAGGACGGCACTAAATGATGTGGATACTCAAAACCTTATTAATTCGCTTTATGGCCTTGATGAAAAGATCCAAGATCATGTCTTGAAAGCAAGACCGCCAAGAGAGCGTGAGTTGATTAAATCAGAATTGGGTGCATTGAACTCAATTTCTCAAAAGGATCAAATTACCGCGCGTAGAGATATTCTTCAAATGGTTCGAAAAATCATGATGACCTGATGAAAATTTTTGGAAAAGTAATATTTTTATTCATTTTCACCTTGGGCCTTAGTTTTTCTGGATTCGGCCAGGTAGGTAATAAAAAAGAGGATAAAAAGAACTTAAGGACTATCGCAGAAAAGGAAGCGAAAGTCAAGAATATCAAGGGTGTTTTCAATAGGTTTGGCCAAGATCTTCCTTTTATGAGTATCCGTCAGGGCAGAGTGGGAATTAGATCTGTTGAGATTAAGAGTGCAAAAATTAGTTCTTGGGAGATCTCCATGATAAGAAGCTTTTTTGAGGAAAGTTTGAGTAAATCTTTATTTGATTATGTTGAAATCCCTGAATTTGAAAAGAGATTGGTCTCTTCCATATATTCTACAGATACTACTTTTAGATTGGTCAATCGTGACCCAAGCATTGAGTATCGATATAATTTTGATTCAGTACAAGCAGTTGTGCAGAAATACCGAATAGATCAATATGTGTCTCTAAGAATTGATTATGATGACTTTTTTGGGTATATAGTTGGAGTTACATTTTACGATGCCAAAACCATAGCTAGTCAATGGAGTAAAACTTACATTTCAAATGAAAGAGGTTTAGGGTCTCCCTCTCCTTTTACTCGCACGGATATCGGTATGGTTTTTTTAAGCAATACTGAAGTCCAAGTAAGCACAGCATCAGGCGCAGACTCTTTGACTATCCCCGGTGTTAATTTTATCTCAGGGGATCTTGAATATTCTTGGCAACAGTCTAGTAGTATGAAAAATACATTTATGATTGGTTTTCATGGAGGAGTCCGATATGTATATGGCGTAGTACCAGGGATACAAAACGCACAAACGATTATCAGCCCCAGAACAGGTCTGGATGTTTATTTAGGCTTTTTACCGAAAGGAATGGGCTTTAATTCCAAAAATTGGATTAGTGTAAAGCTCTCAGCTGACGTTAATATTAGATTAAATCAAGGAGTTTTTGTAAATTCTTCAACAAATATTTACGCTTATCCTACAGATAATTTTGGTATTTTCCTAAAACTAGAATATAATCCTCAAGGAACTTATTTGGGAAGAGACACGAAAATATTATTGAATACGCTGAATTTGGGATTAGGAATTAATGTCAACCTATAGAAAAATGTTGAGAAGAATTGCCATATTATCGATTATTTGTTCTTTCCTCTGGAGCTGTGGAGGAGGGATGTCTCAACTTACTAGTGGATATGTTGAGCTTAATCGGGCTACCCTTCCAACAATTAAGAGAGAGTATACAAACCCATTAGAGGTCCGATACAACAATAATGGTGCTGAAGTAAATATGAACTTCGACCTTGCTGATTCAGAATTGGATTTAAATTTTCAGGGAGCTGTTCGAGACATGATCAAAACAGATAAAGACTATTCTTATTCTGATGTCACAAAAATTTTAACTTACTACAAAATCATTCAAGAGAATATTGGCTCTGGTAATTATGAAATTGCAGAATTTCATAATAATGAGATGGTTAAGTTGACTAAGTTACCCGAGTTTTATAATATCCGTGGCACCCTATTTTACCTGAAGCAAGACACTGCGAATGCTCAAAAATATTGGAATCTAGCAACTTCGATAACAGATTCAATCAACCAAATAGAATAAAAATAAAGAAATCATGAAATTCACATTATCATCATTTATCGGATTCCTCCTTTCTTTTGGAACCCTCATGTTAGGGTCAGCTGATACTGTAGGTGCGGTAAACTTTAAGGATTTAATTCCGGAATTTTTAAAAATTCCATTTTTAGATTTTACATCGCTTTTTGTCGTAATTGGCGGAATGCTTGCCGGGCTGTTTGTGATGTATCCCGCTGGGTCTGTTTTCAAAGGAATTTCTGCGATTCGACTAATGTTTAGCCACTATAACGGCAAGATGGAAATCTTAGAGAAAGAAATTGAAAATATTCTTAAATACAAAGAGGAATTTGTAGCTGATAAAAATGGCTTTATTGAAAGAATGACCAAAGGTAGCGCGGATAAAATAACAAAGTATCTGTTTGAATTAGTGAGTACTAACTATTCTACTAATGAAATTCGTGATATCGGAGAAGTCTATATTGATAAACGAAAAACGGAAGAAATTAAAAGAGCGGATGTCTTAGATATGATGGCGATGACAAGTCCCGCTTTCGGAATGTTTGGGACAGTATTAGGTTTGATTGTTATGCTTCAAAACCTTGATGATCCGAACGCTATTGGTCCAGGATTATCCCTCGCGTTATTGACAACTCTATACGGTACAGCATTTGCGAATCTAATTTTTGCTCCATTGGCGAAGAAAATTCGTTTTAATTCAGGTCTAAACGTTGCAAGAGAACACCTGATTCTCGAGGGAATCACTATGGTTAAGGACGGACGTTCGGCTTTAATGATTAAAGATCAACTATACTCCTTCATAGGGCAGGGTAGTGGTGATGAAAAATAGATAAAGATGCCAAAGAAAAAAACTGAGGAAGAACCAGCCGCAGCCGCAGGTGGTGGATGGATCACAACGTACGCTGACATGATAACTCTGCTTATGTGTTTTTTTGTAATTATGTATAGTGCAAGTGAGCCTTCCCAATCTAAATGGGAGCAGTTAAAAGGTGGTATCGAGAGTGATGTAATGAATGTCGAAAACCCTACCCCTTTAGCAGACCTTTATGAGATACTTGAGGCCAAATATGATGACCCAGAAGATGATGATCCTGATTTGACAATCGATTTTGATAACAGGGGAATTGTTATTTCATTGGGTTCTCACGCGCTATTTTCAAGTGGTGGAGCAACCTTGGGACGAGAGGGGTTATTTATCGCTGATGAATTAACGGAAGAATTGAAATTTCATAGTGATAACTATTCATTAGTAATTGATGTTGAGGGCCACACTGACGATGTCCCCATGAGGAGCTCTATTTTTCCTTCAAATTGGGAATTATCTTCCTCTCGCTCCGCGAGTGTTGTTAGAGTATTTACAGATGGAGGTATTTCCGAAAAAACAGTAAGAGCTGTTGGTCATGCTGATAGTTATCCTTTAGTTCCGAATCGTGATTCTTTAGGCGTTCCTAATTATGCAAACATGGCTACAAATAGGAGAGTTGACGTCATTGTTCATTACTAGCTAGGGTCAATAGGTTTGAATATAAAAAATGCTAGCTGAAAATTTATGAAATTTAATTTCCGGTCTTTATTTGTCTTACTCGCTTTCGCTG
>MDSY01116907.1_pt1 | contig 26920 bp, 57 predicted proteins | sample 811131 | NCBI WGS metagenome assembly MDSY01 (sample SAMN05326643, study PRJNA326480) | marine metagenome | isolation source: seawater | place: Atlantic Ocean: South West | collected 2010
CATGTTGTGTCCTTTCAAGACTATGTGATTCTCTTTACTTTTATAATATAGACAATTTTTACTTGATTGTCAACCCTATTTAAAAGGATTGATATAAAAACCAATCAGATTGCTATCGCAGTAATCGTCCCGAATATCCTCTGCGGTGATATAGTGGAGAGAACCGTTTGACCACTTCACATCAATTAGATTACCGTCTATCCTAGAGATTCGACCGTACATTGCCGAAACCGTTGAACCGAAATTTCCGATAATGTCTAAACCGATATGTAAGTTCATGATGCGTCCTTTCAAGACTAGATGATTCTCTTTACTCTTATAAATTAGCAGAAGAATTAACCACTGTCAAGAGCCATAAACTGTATTATGCGTATTATTTACTCTTACAAATGTCGCGCATTTTGATAAATCTTTTAATCTGCTTGCACCAACATAAGTACACGCTGATCTGATGCCAGATAAAATATCAATTAGTGTTAACTCCACTGGCCCTTTATGATCTACTGTGACGGTTTTACCTTCAACGCCTCTATATTCTCTATGACCAACTTTGTGTCTATCCATCGCAGAGCCTGACGCCATACCATAAAATTTCATTTTACCATTGTCTATAATACCATCACATTCATCATGCCCAGCAAGCATACCACCAATCATTACAAAATCTGCACCTGCGGCAAATGCTTTCACCATATCACCAGAAGTAGTACATCCACCATCCGCAATGATATGAGCATCCATACCATGCGCTGCATCAGCACATTCAATAACCGCACTCAGTTGAGGCATACCAATACCAGTTTTAATTCTTGTTGTACAAACCGAACCAGGACCAACACCAACTTTTACAATGTCTGCACCAGCAAGGATTAGTTCTTGCGTCATATCAGCAGTGACAACATTACCCGCAATAATTGTAGCGTCTGGTTCTAAATCACGCATTTTCTTTACAGCATCTACAAAACTAATTGTGTAGCCATTGGCTACATCTAAACCAATGAAAAATGCTTCATTTGATTGGTATATTTTTTGAGTGTTTTGAATGTCAGTATCAGATATTCCACCCATAACGCATAAATGATCTGGCTCTAGAATTTTAGTGGGCCATACACCTTCTGCATTATAATGTTTGGCGAGGCAAGTTATCATATTATAATTAGTCAACACATCTGCCATGGAAAATGTTCCCACAGTATCCATGTTTGATGCCATAATTGGAGTTCCCATCCAAGTTTTTTTACTATGTTTAAATTTGTATTTTCTCTCTAAGTCAACATCATACCGCGAAGTTAGTGTTGATCGTTTTGGTCTGATCAAAACGTCAGAATAATCAAGTTTAACATCATCATTAATTAGCATTATTTTTTCCTTTTTTCAATTCATCTAAAGAGTCAATTACGATTGTTGGATATTTTCCAATATAACTTCCTGCTTCAAGAACATCTCTATCTAGTAGATGTTTATGGTAATGATCTAAGTTATCCCATTCTTTTAAAATATTTTTAGCCAAATTATCAAAGTAACTATCAGAAAAAATTGGATCAGATTCTTCATAATAAGCATATGATGCCATAAGATAATACGGTATCATCATATTAGGGTTAATCTTAATAATTTTGTTCGCGTGTCTCGCCAAGTTCATTTTTTAAATTTTCCAGTTACATATGAACCCTCTGACATATTATAGGCAGCAATTATTTCTTTAAACATTTGTGGAGTTATTACAACGATATTAAAATCATCTTCTTTATCATACTGTCTTACATATACATATTCTTCATCAAATATAATTTCAACATCGTCTGCTTTATTATGATTATCCATAACAACCACTGTAGAGTAATCAAATTCATGTTCTACTGTAAACATATTATCTCCGCATATTAGCAGCATCAATTGCCGCATTTTTATTATCTTTACGAATTGGCATAAGATTACTCTTGTGTGTTGTCACAATACCAGCAATTTCATTTCCAGTGTAAGTCGGTGTTTCTTTTTTCAAACCATTTGAACAAATACTGTCTGAAGTTTGTGGCATTTTTCGGACACTTAAATCAGGCATATCTGAGCGATAGGTGCTAGGTCTATCGCTCACTCCCATTTTTTTAAGAAATGCGTTATGTTCCTCTTGGCGTTTTTTCCAGCCCGGACTTCTTTTCAATTTACGTTTCTTTGTACTGTTTGAGGACATACCTCGCATAAGATGCATAGTCATGTTATATTTCCCTTTCCAGTAAAGGCATCATGCTCCAAATGATACTTGTTAATAAGTCCTTTTAGGAATTTATTTTCTTCTTCCAGTTCATTTTGTTGGATTTTAACTCTCTCTAAAGATTTCCACATAATAATTTGGATTTCATTTTCTAAGATTGCATTATTTTCAAGTTCAATTATATGATCTGCCGCTTTCCACGCAAAATGTTCCGTACATCTAGACTGCCATTCTTTACCCGCTTGATTTTTAAGAGAAGTAACGATTTCAGATTGTTTTGGTCTGGGCGTAATATCCATATAAACACGCCGTTCTATGGCATGTTCATTTTCTTCTTCTTCAATTCCATGAGTATTGACTTCCATCAATAATCACCCCAATCTTCACCAACACCTGGATTATCATACTTAATTGTTTGGTATAAAATATCCGCATAATATTCTTTTGCATATTTACTTGCATCAGTATAATGGTTGATATTTTCATCAGTATCATCTACCACGATTTTAGCGAAATCTCGTTTGATCATTGGACGCTTTTTACTGTTTAATTTTAACCTTTTTAACTTTTTATGTCGTTGGTGAACCTCTGCAATAAGTGCCATACGATCTGCTTGAGTAGTCGCTGTTTTCATACTTTTCTCCGAATCATTATTTTTACCATTATAACCCATTTGTCAAATTTTGTCTAGTGGTTTGTGAATAAAATTTAAAGGTTACATCTTTGTCGTTACATTCTTTTACAAATAAAGGAACCGCATATCCGCTTTGTCCTTGAAAAAGTAACATACCATCACGATACACTTTTGCTTTGGCATTACTAGGACCAGACAAATCTAGTATTAGGTTATCGTGACGATATATTGCCATCTTATTGCTCCTTAAAACCAATCCTTGTGACAGCCAGAACTTTCATTTTCATCATAGCCAGCAAGATACGCTTTTATTTCATCGGGCGTCATATCTTTTTCTTCTGTTTTTATACCACTACCAGTACCTTGCGACCAATAGTGAGGTTCAACTCCACGCCGATACCAAGAATCTGCACTACCCCTATCGTATGGGCCACCATGTCTTTTATCATATTTAGTCATTTTATGCTCCTATTGCCATGTAATAACCATCAGCACTAACTTCCATAGTTCCATCACCATTGTGGTTTGTTTGAGTCAATTCTGATCCAGTAAACCAAGTACACGCTTCACTCATCAATGTCAACTCAGCAATCCGAATTGTGGATTTGATTGGCATTTTCCAGTTTTCCATATTTTGGGTCAACTTATCAAATGCCTCTTGGAAATCACCAATAGTGTATCCATTTGAACTTACAACTTTCATTTTCATGCGACTGCCTTTCTTTGCATTTCAATTATCATCTCTAACTCAACACTATCTGCCTTTTCATCAAGCATCTCTGATAATACCATAATATGTCCAGCAGGAATTGGACTCTCTGGTGAGTTTGTGTTTTTGATCAACTGCCGAAGCATTTGGGCGACTTCCCTATATTCAGTCATGATGAAACCTTTCAAGTGATTCTCTTACTCTTATAAACTACGATATAAGAGTAAGAGTGTCAATACCATTAAGAAGAAAACTTTATGCGTGATCGTAAGCACAGATTGGTGTATTTTTATTCTTCCAAGCAAACATTACTTTATAGTACCAATCTTCATTTTTATTCCGAAGGATTTGCAAGGGAGAACTATCAAGTCCATCTTTTGCCCGCTCTTCAACATACTCTTCAACTGTAAAAGACTTTACTAGTTCAGCAAGAAACTTTGCTTTGGTGAAAGGTCCACGATGCTTGAACCGTGCAATGAACAAATCTTTGCCTTTTCCAACAAGTGATGGGTGGACTGAGCCTCCCGCTGCTGTTGTTGTCTGCCATACTGGGCGACCTTCATAATCGCCTGTGTACGTTAAGTATCCACCGTGGTAGCTAAAATCTGCTTTGTTAAACTTAGTCATGGTCTAAATCCTTTCAAGTGATTCTCTTTACTCTTATAAACTACGATAATTATGCTGCAATGTCAACCCTTTTATCTCTTGCCATTTCCATACGCTTGTTCATTTTCATCCAAGCATCAGGCTTCATGACATTAGTATTGATTTTGAGTTTGAGTTTCTTTTCCTTGAAACAAGCCTTGAGATATTCTGCTTGCTCTTTACCAATGAAACGAGATACCAACTTCAATAGATCAATCCGAAACTGAGTGTCGTGGTGCATATTACCAGCACAATGAGCCATCTCATGAATGAGAACATACTGGTTCATTCCACCTTTGACATTCAGATCAATATTATTTCTCCAAGCGCGACCAGCAGTTCTATTGCCATGCATGGTAGACAAAGCAATATGAGTAGTGTTTGACATTTTCTGCCAAGTCTTTGAGGCGAGAACGTGGTCACAATACTTTTGTGCTTCTGCGAGGTTTTTGAATTTCTTGCCCATACCATAAGTACGTTCATACTTAAACTCAGCATTATAAACTTTTGAACGATCTGAGTCACGACTATACTTGCCATGTTTGCGACCAGTTTCAATAAGAGTCTGCTTCTTATTGAGATACGCCAAGTATGACATAATATCTGAATTATCCCAGTTAAGAGATTGTAGATTTTGTGCAATGGGCTTTTGGTGTGTTTGATAAATGAGCATAGGAACCCTTTCAAGTGATTCTCTTTACTCTTATAACTTACGATATTTAAATTAGATTGTCAACTCTATAATTTATAAATCTTAGTTAACATTTCTTCAAACTGCTCAACTTTCGTGAGTCTGTTGGGCCAATGAATATAATCTTTTTGTGGATTCTTTTTAAGGTTATTGAGCAAGGGGATTATTGCATTATAAAGTTTATCAATTTTATCTTGAACAGCATCTAGATTTTCAGCACTAGATGTGGATTTTTGAGTGAGTTCTTGTACGGTCTCTAATTCATCTTCAGTAACTGCTGTAAATCCAAAGTCAAAAATATCATCACTCATCTTTTGTTTCCCTCAATCTTCTTGCAATATAATCGTGATAAGATTCTTGCTTTTCAGTTTGCATTTCTTTAATTTGTCTGCTTCTATTTTGCATATTTCTTATATTCTCTCTAAAATTTTCAGTTCTTTCTTTATGATACATATCAGATAATTCTCTTAAAAATTTTGGATCAGTTTTACGCTGAGTTTTTCTTTTTATAAAATTTAACCAAGAAATAGCCATATCATGTATCATAAAGCAATCCCTTGATCTTCTACCTTTGGATAAAGTTCTCTTGGCATAGCAACAATTGGAATACGTTTTGCAGGATCATCTGAACCGTTTGGTTTTTTAGGAACACATCCTATTTCCAATGGCACAAAATTTCCTTCTCCATATTGTCTAGATAATTCATTATACATTGTTGTACCAAGACCTCTTATATTTGCTTTTGCGAATACAACACATTCTTGAGAAGTCTTAAAATTTTGGCCTTGAATAACATACGCTTGCCCATCGTTTAAACTAAACAAAGAGTACAATATCCATGCAGCATAATTCATTGGTCTATTCCACCTGGAGTAAATTTATTTCCATTTAAAATTAGACATGAAAACCCCTCACCTTTAAATATAATAGAAAAAGTTCCAGTATCTGGATTAACAAACATTGAAGTAATTCCGTTCAACTGTTTAGCATATTCTGGTGGATAATTAGGTGGTATTACAAAGGTTATTCCAAAAGCATCAAATAATTTCTTTTCTCCATATTGATCAATTATTTCTTTTATTTTTTTTGGTTCATCACATATACTTCTCATAGCAACGGGTGTAGAAGTACTAGGGTCCATTTGAGGCATCTCTTGTGGAGATTCTTTCGGGACTTTATCTTTACTTTGAGCGAATGCACTTGAAATTAAAACAAAAGATAAAATCAAGGCATAATACAATTTAACCATTTAACAATTCCTTTATACGTTTTATATAACCATATTTCTCTCTTGTTTCGTCTGCCAAGTGTTTTTTCAATAGTTCAATTTGATTATATTGTTCTGATATAATTTTGCGACATTGGGCTATCTCGTCGTTTTCAGTTAACTTTATCATAAAAAAAACTCCGTTATTCAGTAATATTTATACAAATTATACAGAAATTATTTCGTGATGTTACGTCATCATATCACTTTTAATTTCTTTTATATCTTTCCCAAAAAAACTTTTTTGAAGTTTTACTTTTGAATGATATCTACAAGTATTCAAATCGTCAATTATTTTTGCTGAAACTATGCAATTATTACATCTAATTTCTTCTAACTTTTCGTATATTCTTTCATTATAGTGGATCAAAGAATTATACTCTGAGGACTCAATTATTTCATAAAATAGATCGCTACCTATTTGATATTTGATATTTTCAAAATAAAAAAAGAATTGTTCATCTGCATTTTTTAATTTTTTAATTTTTTTTACCCAAGCAATGCTTAAAAAATCAAACGCATAAGATTCATCAACTTCAATAGTAACCATGAGATAAGTACCTATTATAATTATTCCAAGTACCTAAATCTATATACTTTCTACCATCAACAATCTTAAAACCTAATGAATTAACTATATCTCCGACCTCAGTGTATTTTTTAAATAGGTTTTGTTCATAAGCATCAATTAGGTTTTTTCCATCAAATTTTAGCACACCCCAAAACCTATTTGATAACATTCTTTCCATTTTAGATTTAACTTTAAAATTTTTCATATTTTTTTCCAATCTATCAACTTTAGATTCGTCATCAGTAATAAATGTTCCAGCAACTACGCCTTTAATTGAGGCCATTTCAATAAAGGGGTTATTCTCAAAAATAGTATCAGGCATACCAAAAAATAATATATCATTTTTAGTCGTATGATTATAATCTAAAAACTCAACTAACACGTTTGCGAAACCAGATTTTTTCTGACAAATATGAATAAAATTATCATTAGTAAAAAAAGAAGTAACATCACTTTTTAATTCATCACCATGAATAAATATTATTTTTTTAGCACCTGCATCTATCATCTTTGAAACCAAATGATTTGATACTGGATTATAGTATTTGTAATTTCTTTGAGGTAACATTTCTTTTGAAAATGTCATTCCTAATCTTGTCCCAAAACCACCTATAGGTACAATTCCTGTTATCATATAATATCACAATTCTTTAATCTATTTTCAATATCTAAATAATCATTGGTAAGCAATCCATCTCCCATATAGTTAGCATGATTTCTAGTTGAAATTATATGTAATTCGTTTAATTTTACACGATCTATTAATATTTTTTTCAGATGGTACTCAATCGCATTAGACCAAGGGTCTTTACTATTTTTTGTAGTTACAAGATTTAAGGGAAATAGATGTTTTATTTTTTTAGGTAAAAAACAAATTATACTAGCGTTAGGTAAAAATCTATCGTTTTGTTTTATTGTGTGAACGCCTTTACCAAATCTTGCATATGCTAGGCTAAAGTCAGAATTAAGCAATTCTTTTAATGTTTTTCCATTTGTAAAAAAATGATCTTCTGTGAGTAATAAAACTTTTTCATCTCTATTTTTTACCTCACTAAAAATAGTATTATATCCCTCAGTAAAAATTTTTAAATTTCTACTACCCAATGATCCAGAAGTTTTTTGATTATTTGAAATTTCTGGAGGAATATTTGTATCATTTGGATAGGATGTTTTCTTATAGATTATATTATCTACTCCACATATTTTTTCAAAATTATCATATTCAGATACATCTTTGTCATAAAAACATACACAATTTATTTCTGCGTTAGGCATAAAATACCTAACACTCTTTACTGTTAAATTTAAAGTTTTATTTCTAAAATAATTTCTAAAATATATTATCATAATCACTCATATGTTATTTTTTTTCCTACTTTACGAAATCTCTTATTATAACCACGTTTGATTTTTTTAAGTTGTCCCTTACTCCAGTTGTAATATTTACGAGCCTTAGTAAGACCATCGTACTCATCACCGCCCTTCATAGGAATCCTACTCATAAGTTTCCCCAGTTTCTCGGAAAAAGTTCTCAGACCAAAATGCTTTGTCATCAATCCAAATATCATAATGTTCTTTTTTACCAACACTCAATTCGTGATATTTTGCCCCCCAAGCCATAAGTTGTCTCCTAGTAAGAGGTTCATAATCAACACCACTCACACAACCTCTTGCAGTCATATATTTTATAGTATGACCAGCATCATATAATTTATTTACCGTTTCAATCCTATTCATCATGGGTTCATGCAATTCATAGTCTTTTTTACCATCAGGTTTTAAAACCTCATTACAAATCGTTCCATCAATATCAATAACATATTTCATTTTTTATTTCCTCATCATTTGAATTAATAATTAAGTCAATAGGCATAGACACTCTTAGAGGGGCTAAACTTTGTTTTACTGAATGATATATGTAGGCTGGCATTACAAGAACATCTCCAGTTTTTGGTGTAAATTCTATAGAACCATAATGGTCTAAAAATTCAGTTTTATAACCTTTAGATGCTATCGCCCATCTTGGATCATGCAGAACTATTTGTCCATCTTCTGCATCTGCATATAAGTAGACAACTGAAATAAAATCAACCTCTTGATGTTGATGAATTGGCATTGACCCCCTACCACGATTAATATTAAACGCAGATGAATATCTGTAATCAAAATCTTTTAAATTGATACCCAAAACCTTATCAAAATATTCACCAAAAAATCTATCTGCACAAGTTCTAAGCAGCAAATCTTCCTCTATATCAATTTGCCCAATATGCATACCCTTATCAGATTTATCACCTAAACCTTTAAAGTTTTTTCTTTTTTTATTTCCTGTTTTGGAGTCAACACTATGAGCAATCATTATATCAGTAAACAATCTATCACACTCAGTCTTAGTGATTGATGTTTTTAATATAGGTGATACCCAACAATTGTTGACCCCATTTTTAATATTTAGAGTCAAATATCACTCTCAACATATTTTTCCACCATTTCAAGTAAATCGTGGTATTTTGCAACTTGTTCCATTTCCATTTCCATTGCTTCAATAATATCTGGATGTTCTCCAACTCCAGCAGCATTATGAAGATACACTTCAAAATTGGCTAGGTGTTTATCAATATGGCCTTGAGAATGGCTTTTAAATGCTCTTATTAATAATTCACGCATCGCTCTCTCCTTATTTTATAATTCGGATAAGATTACGGTATTAGTATGATCTATGTAATCATTTGTTGAAAATACTCTCACTACAGTCTCTCTTACCATTTTACCATTACGTCTTTTGTATGTTACCAGTTCTTGCCTAGAAACATTGTTAGTTCCATTTTCTGTAGCAAATTTAAGTGGACCATCTTCTGGAAAACTTTTATTAGCGATAGGATCATTCCAACCCACTGAGCGAGGTTCACTTATAATATCTTGTGCTTTTATAACCTTCATAATAATCAGTTCCTTATACTATACTTGAATATCTATGCTTTTTGGTTTAACCCCCTCAACTTGTGGTATATGCATTTTTTTACCATCTGCACCATATGTACCAGCATGACCTTCATATGAGTTACCTAATGCTTTTTGTGGTTGTCTCACTGTTAACTCAGTTCTACGGCGAGTTTGTTCAACTATATTCATTTGAAGTTCTTTCGCTGCTTGAGTCTTTACAATTAGTTCCAGTGGTTGACTCGCATAATTATGTGAATATGCTGGCCCTTTAATATCCATTATTTCATAACATCCTTTACAATGGTAAGCAATGATCTTTTACTTTGGCGTCTGTCTAATTCTACACCTTTAGTTCTTGCAAATTCTTCTAATTCTCTTTTAGACATATTTTCAATCTCAGAAAAATCTTCTTCTACTACTACTACTGGCTCTGGCTCTGGTTTTGGAGCAGGTGGTACTGGTTGACCTAAAGTACCATTCCATTCATCAATATCCGATTGAGATATTGTTTTTGCCACAAGTAACTCTCTACCTTTCATCCAACCACTAATTGTTGGATGTGAGCCTTTTGCCCATGCGGGGGGTTTAATTGCCATTTGAAATATCCTTTGTTAGTTTATATAGTGCTATTTATAATTGGTGCGAGAGGTAGGATTTGAACCTACGATCAACCCGTTATGAGCGGGGCGCATTAACCACTATGCTACTCTCGCGTTATTTGGTACTCCCACCCAGACTTGAACTGGGACGCCACTATGGGCAACAGATTTTAAGTCTGGTGTGTCTACCTATTCCACCATGGGAGCGTTATTACAATTTTCAAATACTTCTTTTATAGTATCGCCTTTAACATTCTTTGGTATTACAAAACTAGCGATTCTTGTTCGTTTTGAATTATCATAAATTACAATCACATCTCTTTGTTTAATAAAATAAAACGCTCCTTGTGTTGGAAACATCCTAGTGTCATCACCTATCCATAATGATCCTGCAACTATTAAGCATGTAAGCATTGCAATCTCCTTATTTTATTCCTTATGCTACTCTTGCATATTCTTGATGGACTACAACTTTAGCGTCCAATATATTTGCCACTTGTTTGGCTTGTTCTTTTGTATCAAACACTAAATCAATTATTTCTGGAATCTGATAAACTTTATATCCCAGATCACCAGACATTACGATACGTTCTACAATTTTACCATTTCGTTCTAATTTATACAACTCGTTATTCCTTATATTAGGGTCAAGGGTGGAGACTATGCACAATCTCCACCCCCTATTTGTCTTTCTCGTTGACAATTCCGCTCTGGTTTTCGTCGGTACAGAGTATTCACCGACCTAGAATGACCTTGCAAGGCTTCAAAACAACTAGGATTTCACTGAATGATTTTTTAAACTCCAACACTTCGTGTTCCAATTTAACTTTTCACTCAGTTTCTTGGCGGTCTCTGCAAGACTCGAACTTGCAACCTACGGCTTAGAAGGCCGTTGCTCTATCCATTGAGCCAAGAGACCAAAACTTTTATTTTGGTAATTCTTCAACAAACTCTTTTCTTTTAAGTCTTTTATTCATCAACTTTACAGCCTCAACATAACCTAGATCACCTTTAACCTTTCGCCATGTATATGCGATGCCGCCTTTTGCACTACCAGAATAATTACCTCTACGAACCCAAACAGCATAACCACCTTCATCTGGTTGTTTACCATGCATAGAATCTTTACGACCAATACCATACAAGGTATTATTTTTATCGCGAGAATCTTTTATGGTCTGTTTATAAATCATGGTAACACTTTCATAATTCTTTCTACTCTTATAATTTAGCATAGTTAAGAAGGCTTGTCAACTCTTTTTTGATATTTCTTTCTTTAATTCATTTATCATCGCATCCATTAGTAAGTCCCAATCAACAACATACTTACCATCGTCATTTAACCAATACCAATCTTTAGACTGCAAAACTTTCTCCACAACCACATTGTGCTTTTGCATTTGGATTTTGTACTATTAAATAATTACCACCAAGTTCTGTTATGTAATCAACAGTACATCCAAAGACAAACATTTCTGCCATAGCATCAAGAACCAATATATTATCAATCAGAGTGCCTTTTGAATTATCCTCAACATACGACCATTCATATTTAAAACCACTACAACCGCCACCCTTTACCTCAAGAAGTACATAATTTTTCTCAGCCAAAACTAACTGATGGGTCATATATTCTTTTGCCTTGTCTGTGACGTTTAATATCATTATTTTAAATCACCACTTTTGATAATGGCATCAACAAGTTTTTGATAATCAATTTCATGATTTTTAGAATGACTTGCACTATCTTTTGCCATAGGCATTTGCTCCAATTCCATTACACTACGAAAATTGCTCTTTGCCGTTTTTCTAATAGCCAAATTTTGCATTGTTGACATTACCGTGGCTGTACGTCCATATGAATTAATCCGCATTTACAAACTCCATAAGTTTTCTATCACTACTTTCTAGAACGACCATATCACCGAAATGTTTATCAAAAATCTTAACTAATTTCCAATAATCTGTACCAGAACACATTTCCGACATAATAGGTGATGCTCTCATACCCTTATGGTGCGCTAATTTTTTTGCATATGCAAGTAGTTGAAAAGCATTACCATCTGGCCCATCAAGATCAATTATAATATCTGATTGTGGTGTTTTTGCGCGTATCATTCTAAATCGCCATCATCTTGGTTTGAGATGTGAATATCAAGTATTACTTTCATATTCCTCATCATGCTTTCAACAGCAGAACTCAATACATCAATCCTATGATTGAGATTTGCAACTGTATCTCCAACTAGTTCTAACATATCTTCCTTAGTCGCAAAATCATTATCATCCATAGATTTCCATCCCATCATATTCAGTTTGATATACTGGTTCACCGTACCGATAATTACCTATCCACATTACATTTGAAGTATCTTCATACCACATCTGTACATTTTCGTAATAAGAAGATACTGTTGTCCAAGTTCCGTTACCCTTGGCCCATTTTCCAAAGTCGGCTTGCATCATATTAGATTGCTCACCTTGGGCAGTCATAGGATTGATCCTAGCATCTTCTTCACACCGAAAATAATGCCAGTTAGAGTCATTAGTAGCAGGTTGTGGGGTATTCATATCAATCATGATTCTCTCTTTTTTTGATTACATATATTTTATAGCATACTTAATAGGGTGTGTCAACAAGCATTTTTTCCATAGTTAACTTTGCAAACTTGTTAGTCACTCTCATTTTCTTATAGTAACTATCTGCGTTATTATGAGTAAATCCAGACCCCCACTCAGAAAGTACAAAATTTTTGTTTTGAGAATCCCAATTATACGCCTTTACAGTCCAATATGCATTTTCACTCATAGCGATTTCCCTTGCCATTATTTAGTGATTTTCTATTATCGCATATTTTTTTTAGATTGTCAAGTATTTTCTCAACCTATCAATCTCTTTGCTCCAATCGTCACAAGGATCATCAACTGGGGCAGGTTTTTCGTGATGCATGTATTACCGCACTTGTAGTTAATCTCATACTATATTTAGTGTTTTTTACGGCTTTAGGTACAAGTTTTCCAACTACTATAAAGCATACGCTCTTTTGAGAAAGCATCTATCTCCCAAGGCTTTTCATCATAGTCAAGATCACCAAAATAATCACCATGCCAAGTTTTTTCATCAACACAGAAAAATCCATGTAACACTTGCTGGACATGAACAATTTCGTGGAATATTGTTTTGACGATTTCATCTATAGGTTTCTTACTATTGATTTCAATAACAGCAACACCTTCTTCCTCATCACCAATACCATCAAAATAACCACAAGTATCATTATTTTCTGCTTTGAATACTATTTGAAGTTCTTCTAATTCTTCTAATTCTAGAACTCTATCTGCATGATTCACAATAGAATCAAGCATCTCATCTGAGATTTTTGAAGGTCTATTTAAGATTTCTAATATCATATGATTCTCTCACGCTTTCTTATTACACCTTAAAGTATCATATAATTAAATTACTGTCAAGTATATTTTTAGGGTTGACGAATCATCCAATCGTATGTATAATAAGGAGACTCCTTTATGATGAGGGTAGTATACTATTTGCGCTTTGGATAAACCACTTCAACATTATCAGGTAATTTTACTAAAGATTTACCCTTCACTTGATGAATAACGAATTGAGTTTTTGGAAACTCTCTAAATAGTCCATGCCAAATAGGTCTCCAATTTTCTGTCAATCTTTGAGTGTTTAAATTATCTCTTGGAGAGGGTAAATATACATCTGAGTGACTTGTAATATCAAAACCAAACATTGAATCAAACCCATACATATGAATCTCTTCTCTTTTTAATTTATTTGCAGTGTAATGTGTTGCCATATGCCCACAATTAAAATCTGTATAGTTTGAAGCATATTTAGGTAGAACTGTATAAAACTCTTTAATTTGTTTTGAATAATGGATATAGAAATCATTTCTCATTTCCATCCAATGCTTTGGTCTAGCACCTAATACCCAATCCCCAAGAACTTGAACACTTCCTGTTGATATGGCTTTCATCATTTTAAAATCAACCATCACTGTTGTATATACATTGTTAACTTCCATAGGTGGAAGATTACATACGATCTTTAAACCCTTTGATGGATTATATAAGCCAGCACTTTTTCCGTTACCAATAATATGTGCTACACTAGGCATTAGAATCTTCCATAATTTCCATTCCCATTTTACTCATAATTCGCGCTTTTCCTTTTCTACCTGTCCAATGAATCGCCTTTGCATTGTCACTTTTTTGATTATCATTCTCAAATTGTAATCTTAACCAATTATATTCATTTGGAATATCAGTAATATGTATCATTCTATTAAGTGGGGCTGTTAACAATGCATGGAGTACTTCCTGATCGCCTCTCTGACCATGACCACCTTTTTCAATATATTGCGACCATTTCTTTAAAATTTCTGGACAATCTTTGAATGCAACAATTCCAGAATTATGCCAAGTTTGCTTCATTCTTGTTGACCATGGGTGGTCTTGAACCATTCCTAATTTGTTAGGAACAACATAACTAAAAATATCTGATATATCTGCTAAAACTTCTATGTCACTATCTATCCAGCAACTATAATTTGAAATTTTAGAACAATTTATCATCGCTTTTGGTTTTTTAAACCAATTAACTAATTTTTTTGGATTACCAATCGTAGAATCTGCAATTGTGTTTCGCATGTCTATAACATGATCAAAACCTAAGTGTGATAACATATTTTTTAATTCTAAACTAACACCAAAGTCTGCAAAAACTAAAGGAATATCATTATGGGTTTTATAATTTTCAACAAACCAAGGAAGCATCCATTCAGTATTTTCATCACAACCAGTGATGAAACATTTATCAAATAATATCATATTTACCCTTTCCTGTTTCAATCGTCTTTTTATAAGAGTGTTTACTTGCACATCCGATTTCTCTTTGTATAGTTGTGAAAGTATCCTTTACAGTAATAGGAAATGGACTCCATTCATGTAAAAAATAAAATCTTCTATTATCAATAAAAACATCAGTTGGGCAAGGGTCATTTTTTGCTCTAACGACAAGTTGGTGTGCTGCCTTATAGTTAATCATGTAAGCATGTGCGCCTGGAAGGTAAGATTTTGATTGTAATTTATTTAAACCAATAGTATTTGGAGTTTCATATGAACCATAAGATGGTTCCCCCAAAGATACTAATAGTGGCTCTGTGTTGATCTCAAGCATACTTATATTTGGGATATTTCCTTCAAAAACTGCATCATGCTCCAAAATTAAATAAGATTGATCTTTTTCTTCTTCACATTTTTTCCAAAGACTATGATGAGATAAAAATGCTGCCATACATCTTTCGGTTCTAGACCATTTTTCATTAAATCTAAAAGTTGGTATATTGCGCTCGTCCATCATTCTTGAAGGATCATCTTTTGGCGTTATCGCAGGAAACATCTCTACCGTCACACCATATTCAGCAGCAGATTGAATACACTTTTCCGCTGCCTTGACAGATTTTTCCATATCCATAATTGTTATTACATATGATTTCATAGTTTTCTCTTATTTCTATTTGATGCAATTGCAGCATTTAAAATATTAAGATGCTGATCCCTACTTTCCGCTGAATGCTGCAAAGCAAGTGTGTCTTTTGGAAAACAAGCACCGCCAAAACCTCTATCACCATCTGGACCTGGAACACTTATATGTGAATATCCAATCCTTTCATCCATACCTACGAGATATGATACTTCATCGTATTGGATATTCAAAGAAGCACAAAGATCATAAACTTCATTAAAAAACGCGACTTTTGTTGCTAGGAAAGAATTTCTAACATATTTAGTTATGATGAGTTCAGGAATTGATGATCGGACTGCATCAAACTTTTTGCAAGGTTCAAAAACATTAATCCAGAAATCTTCATTCCCACCACCGAAAAGCATTTTATCTTGATTTTTAAAATCTTCAGATGCTTTTGCAGCAGTTAAAAACTCTGGAGAAAAACATATATTTAAATGCGTATTATCTTTTTCAATTTCTCTCCAACCTTCTATTGATATAGTAGATTTTATAAGAACCTCTGTAACTTGACCATCTACAGCAGGAATTTTATTTAACATTTCAAAAATAATACTTACATCACACTCACCATACTGTCCTTGAGGGGTGGGCAAGCAAACTATGTAACCATCCTTTCCAACTTGATCTTCTACTGTGTCGTTTGAATATTGTGGGTCTACAATAATAATATTGTGATGATCTTTCAGTACGTCATGTACTGCCTTACCAACAAACCCATATCCTAATAGTACTAAAGAATGCATAATATACCTCAATAACTTTGTGCTAGTCTCCACATCAAATATTCTTTACTCTCAATAGGTAAGTACTTGTCAACCTCATGGGTTCTCAAATTTTTCACCATTGTTCCTGGAGTAGGATCAACAAAATGTGGCATACTGTATCTAGTCTTATGTATATGCGAATTAACTACTCTATGCTTAGTGCTTTTAAAGTAATCGTTTGTCCATCTCTGGAGTAGATCGCCAATATTCACAACCACACCGTCAACATCATATGGCACTGGATGCCACTCTCCTTTTAAGTCTTGAACTTGCAATCCTGGAACATCATTAATTTGCCACAGTAATGTGATAGTACCATAGTCACTATGTTCACCTATTCTCATTTGCTTATCTTCTACTGGACCATCATGGGCTGGGTAATGAATAACTCTTGTAGTGTTAAATGGTTTCATATGAGCGTCCACAAGAGTAGTGCCACATTTTAGAATTTCATCAAACCTACTAAGTATTCTAATCGTAAGTTTGTCTGCAACATCAATACTTTGTAATGCTGTTGCTTTAAATCCTGGAAGTTCTTTGGGCCAAAGATATTCGCTCATTCTTGTATTATTGTAATTGAAAGATTCTTTAATGTCTTTAGGTGCTGTTGGATCAACATTTTCATCACCCACCATGCTATATCCTAGATTGGTATCGCCTTCATATGGATATTTTTTCTTTATTTCATCAGGTAAATTGAAAAATGCTTTCATTTCGCTAAACCAACTAATTATGTCAGACTTTTCAATTTGAGTTAAACTATTAGTAAAAACTGCAAAACCCACAGATGTGTAGGCATCCTCAATATGCTGATTTGCATATGAAGAATTTAAATCAATCACTGGTATCATTTTTTTATTTCCTTTGGCTCTGGGGGAAGGACTCGAACCTTCACGAATATAAATAGTCTTTTACACTTAACTATATATCCACGATATAAACAGTATCGCGTGTCTACCTATTCCACCACCCCAGAATATGCGCTTTAGTTACTCTTTTGAGTTTCTAGAGCGGATATCATTCGTGTCAACCCTATACCACCACCAACTCTTGGGAAGAAATCAAACTCAAGAAACTTTTCAAGTTCTGCCTCAACCCTTTCATCTCCAAATAAACTCTTGATGAGTCCAGCATATTCACCATTAGAAATTGTATTAAATGTGTTTCTCATTTGTTCTTTGTCGGTACTGCGTTCTGCACTACCAATAGTTTCCATACCACCAAGGATAACATCAATTTTTCTACTTGTACCATCCTCGTTTCTAGACATATTCCAAAACGGACTTGTTATCTCTGGAAAATCTGTAATCATACAAGAACCGAATGATGCTTGCATTGCCAACTCATGTTGGGCATCCAATTCAGTATTTGCACTAACACCATAATGTTGCTGCCATTCTCCATACGTTTTCTCTGTGCAATCGTCAAAACCTAAGTGACTTACTAATTGTCTTTCCATAACTTTAAGATCATTAATATCACCTGCCATTTCAAATTCAAACATAGGAAAAATCGTATCGTGTCTACCTGGAATTGCGTTTGGTTCTTGTCTATATGAAGTGGAGACACAAAAAAATCCCTTCGCAGAGGGATCAGATAATAATTCATGTTCTAGCCACATTTGACCTGTTTGCGGTAAAGGCCAAACCTCACCTTCATAATTATAACTTGCTACATTTTCTGGGTCTTCACATGCTGCTAAAATGCTTAATCTATTTTGCGTATGTACTTCTTGAAACCCTCTGGTCAAAAAAAAAGGAGCGTAAAAGCCCCACAGTGTTAGTAAATTTCTTTGGATTTATCAGTTGTGTCATTTTCTCTCTTTCTTTTAAAAAAAGAGGAAGCCAAGGCTTCCTCAACTCATTAGATGTATTTAGTAATATTTTTATTGTATATCTTCTATTTTATCACAAAGTTTTAAACTTTTTGCTTCCTCTGCGCTTAACCAAACATCTTCTGGTGGAAGAAGAAACTCTCTTACTTTTTTTTCATTCATCCCAGTGCATTTTTTGTAATGATTAATCATACGCTCGGTTGTGAGTTCCATCTCTTTCACTCTGGCAAACAATTCATGTTCTTTACCTACACTACCCCAAGAATATTGATGAGATAAAATTGCAGTATTTGGTGTTAAAATTCTTTTACCTTTTTGTCCAGATATAAATAAAAGCAAACCACAAGATGCAATCATACCTAATCCTACAGTCTTAACAGGAATTGTTGATGCTCTCAAAACATCAACTAATGCAAAGCAAGCATTAAGATCACCACCTCTTGAGCAAATACCTAAAGTCAATTCTTTTTGTCTATCACTTCTTTTCATATTTTCTGATAATATCCAATCAATAATTGGACTCATCGTATCCATAGACACATCACCCATAAACACATACATTCCATTTGAAATTAATTGCATTTTTGGTGGAATCATTGCTGGTTGTGAACCGCCATTTGTTGTATTATTCATATTAAATCAATCCTAAAGTTGGAGACTCCATTGGAGTCTCCATTAATAATTATTTAAGGTACTTTCGCGTTAATTCCTTCAACATAATAATTCATTGAATTTAACTGAAAATCAGTTGCGACCTCACCTTCAGCGAGTTGAAGATTTCCTTCATTATCATATAATGGCCCAGTGAAAGCAAAGTATTCGCCATTTTCAATTTGGTCTTTTACCTCTTGTGCTTTGGCGCGAACTGCATCTGGCATATTGGTAAATGGGGCCATTTGCACACCACCCTCTTTCATACCACCAAAATAGTTCTCACTCTCCCAAGTTCCATCAATAACTGCTCCAACTTTACGAATATAATAAGGAGTCCAGTTATCAATAGTTGCAGTCAATTGTGCATCTGGCGCGAACACAATTTGATCTGATGCCTGACCAAAGCCATGTCTACCTTGTGCCTCTGCTGCTTGCATTGGCGCAGGAGAGTCTGTGTGTTGTGCAATCATATCACAACCTTGGGACATGAGGGCTTTAGCAGCATCCGACTCTTTTCCGGGATCATACCAAGTATTTACCCATACAATATCCATTTCAACGTCTGGATTCATTCTACGTGCGCCCATAAAATAGGTATTAATTTCACGAATAACTTCTGGAATTGGATATGCTGCAACATAACAAATCTTATTTGTTTTTGTCATAAGTCCAGCAATAATACCTTGTACGTGTCGTGCTTGATATAATCTAAGCCCATAACTAGACATATTCTTTGCTTGCTTATATCCAGTTGCGTGTTCAAATTTTACATTAGGAAACATTTTCGCCATTTTTAGCGTTTGTTCCATATATCCAAAAGATGTTGTAAAAATAATATCAGCACCGTCCATTACCATACCACGAATAACTCTTGCAGCGTCTGGACCTTCTTTAACACTTTCTACATATACAGTTTCAACTTTGTCACCGAAATGGTCTTGCACTCCTTGGCGACCAATATCATGACGATATGTCCACCCATGATCACCAGTTGGTCCAACGTAGACAAACCCTACTTTTACTTTATCCCCAGCGAATGCGCTTGTTGCTAACATCATTCCCGCTGCTACGATTGCTAAAAGTTTTTTCATTTGTTTTTAACCTTTCTTGGTTGTTTAAAATGGACTATGTGTCCATAATTGATTTATAAGATTTTTAAGATCGTTTCCTTGTAAACTTTTACTATCAGATACAACCCAAGCAGTTGCACCTTCGTTACCTAATAATTCACCATTATAACTTAGATAATACGGTAGATATCCCAGACATTCATAAGACTTATTATTTTTTTCAAAAAAATCTGCTAGAAAATACCCATCTGGATTTATACTGCCCCACACATCGTTCATAAATTCATTTATTATAATCACTACATTATCATTCAAATAATCATCACATAAAGTCAATACTTCATTCACCATATTTCTTTTCAAATCTAAATCCTCATTTAAAGAAATTGTAGGTTCTCTTAAATCTATCTCCAAAATAGAGATTTTTTTATTCTTATCTTCTAAAACTGATGTTATTGTATCCAAAACATCGCCACTATAAAACTCAATCTTATTATCATATTCTTTTAAATCTTGAAGATCAAATGCACATATATCTCCAACCCACTGTTTGTCTAATAACTTTTTTGTTAGACCTAAAAAATTATCAGACCCTATATCTAAAGCAAGACCATTATTAGCATAATCTATACAGTAATAATAGAAATCATTTAATCTTTCAAATTTTTTTGCGTTTAGAGCAGCATAAAAGATATCAATCTTTTTCAATATAATTTACCTATTGAGTTGTTGTTGATTTTAAACCTTGAATTTCGGTATAGAAAATTTTAGTAACCCCCATATCATCAACTAATTGTTTACACATAATAGCGTCATTAGGCCAAAGCCCATAATTAAATACATTTGATATGAGTTTTTCGGCCCCCTCTGGTTTAATAATATATGCAGAATTTCCCGCCAAACCTTGAGGAATATTCCATTCGTCAATATGAGGTATCCCTTGAATTGGATTATGGTTTCGCTGAATAATATCATGATATTGCCTAGCGCGTCTTGTTGCACCAATAGGATTATTTATCCCCACTACTTTATATTTTGAATCTAAAATATATTGATAATCTAATTTTTTAACAAATTTGGCATCATGCTCCAATATAAGAATTGGTTCTTTTATTTCAAAACATTTCGTCCATAATCTAAAATGACTTATAGCACAAGCAATTCTTCTTTCTTTGATCGCTGTAGGATATGCAGATTTAGTAAGACCTGTTGCAATATCGGTAACCTTACCTTCCCATGGATAATTCCAAAATAAATCCCAATCAAGCAACTGTCTATTAGCATTTTTTTCATTTGTAGCATCAAATCTCTCTACATAGAAATCACAATTTAGTTCTTTAGCACTTTGCCATACTTTGTTAAAACCATTTTCACTTAGTTCATCATCTTTTAGGGTTATACAATATGCCTTCATATTAATCCCCTTTCCTTCAATTCTCTATATATTTGAATTTTTGGAGTCCATGGGCCACCTAATGATCTTCTAGGCCGAATATGTATTATTTCAGAATTATTATTATTTTCATAACTACTAGAATCCCATTGACCTCTATCAATATGATATTTGGATTCATTTTTAATATCCGTTTTAACAGCAAGTCTGTGCATCATTCCTTCATCAAAAAACTCATTATTAAATTGAGAAAGTTCACCAATAACTATATGCTGTCGCAATTTTTTTCTCATTTCTCTTTCTAATCTATATATTGCACCACCCCAAAATGCATTATTAATATTAGACAACATAGGATGTTTCATTACTACTTTTTTATGAATTTTTGGTTGTAATCCAAAATACCTACCAATACCAGTTTCTTCTGTGAATATATTTTTTGTTTTTTTAAGTTTGTTTGTAAACATATCAGGGTCTAACATTACTACGATATCGTAATCATCAAAAACTTCATTTAACATATGAAGTTTTTGCCCTTGTGGACACAGCCCATCTAAAAAATATCCCTCTATTAATCTATGTTCAGCCCCACAATATTCGGCATAAGACTTCATATCTTCAATAGATGATTTTTCTAATTCGCTTAATTTACCAACCCAATGTTGGAGTATTATATTTTTTGACATATTTAATTCACTTTATAATAAAATTTGTACCAATTTACGAAATTTTCTATTCCTTCACCAATTGATACTTTTGGATTATATCCTAGTTTTTTTATTTTAGTTGTATCAGACCATGTAGTTTGAGTATCTGCTGGATGCATAGGCACCATTTCTTTGATCGCTTTTATATTTAAGTTATTTTCAATTTCATGAACAAAATCTAGCAATTTAACTTTTTCGCCGCGACCAATGTTATATATTTCTTTGCCATCAGCGGTCAAAAGAAGTAAGATTCCGTTTACAATATCATCAATATAAGTAAAATCTCTAGTCATATCTCCATTGTTGAATAGCTTTATAGGATTGCCCGCAATAATGTTTTTAGTAAAGTCAAATAGTGCCATGTCGGGGCGACCCCAAGGACCATATACAGTAAAAAATCTAAGTCCAGTAGTATTTTTAATTTTGCTGGTTTTGAACTGAGATTCTGTAGTCGCTTTTGTAAAGCCGTAAGGATTTAATTGGTGACCTAAGTTCACATCCTCTTTCCAAGGCAGTGGATTACCCGCCATGACGCACGATGTTGACGCATATAAAATTCTATTTACGCCGTCTTTCTCACACCTGTCAATTAAGTTTTGTGATGCGATAATGTTATTCTGGATATAAAGATGCGGGTCTAACATTGAGTGTCTAACACCAGCATATGCCGCAAGATGTATGACGGTTTCAACACCGTCTAAAGACGGTTGAGGTATAGTAAGCCTATGTGCATTTTTATAAAATTTGAACGCATCAGAGGTTAGATTGCATTCAAATACTTCTATTCCCAAATCAGACAATTTAGATGCTCTGATCCTCTTTAGTGATGGATCATAATAATCATTAAAGCTGTCTAATCCCGAAACGTCATGTCCTTGGGAGAATAGCTTTCTTGCAAGATGGTAACCGATAAATCCAGCTATACCTGTAATAAAAATTTTACTCATTTACATTTTTCTGCAATTATCATTACGCACCAACTCTTTTTAATACGGTGTATCCAACATTAGGTAAAAACTTTTCATGTAAAACCCAAGGGTTAATCTTACTACAAAATTTTTCGATTCCTTGTGCCAGATCGCGTCTTGCTGTTGTATCATGAAATACTATGTATTTTTGCACAGTATTAGCGTGTGCCTTTAATTCACTTTCCATATGTGGTCTTAAATGCACTGAGTCTATAAGTAGAACGTCAACTTCGCTAACACAATCAGGATGCCTTGAATCACATTCCATAACATTCAATTCAATATTATTTTTACTACACCAATCATCAAAAAGATGTTTGTGGGGATTAAATCTACTCATATTAATATCAACCAAATCAACTCTTATTGGATGAGGTGTAGAAAACAACGCAGCGGCGGCGGTCCCACCTTGCATTGTACCAAGTTCTTTGTATGTCTTACTTTCGCTCAAACACTCTTGAATAGCGTTATGCATTGCACAATAATGTTCTCCATGCGCTTGTTCTTGTTGATTAACAATAGATTTATACCATTCTTCTAAAGTATCTATTCCTAACAAATCTGCTTTAATCATTTAATAAAATCCTTTATTACGCCCACACTAGATGATCTCAATTCTCTTGACTTTATATATGCGATTGGTGAAGGCGCATAGTAATATAATGGAAATTGGCTTGTATTTATTAACAAATCGTTTTGCGTCCATCCATTTTTAATACAATCTTGTATTAAATGCTCACATGCCGCTGGTGTTATTAAATATGCAGTATTACCAGACATACATTTTACACCATTGGGTTGTGAATAAAATATTTCATGCACACCACTACCATTTTTTCATATTTTTCTTTATTTTTTTCGGTATTGTACCAAGGCCAATTCCATAAAATGGTATCAGTACTTAATTGCATTGCAAGTTTTTCTTTTGGGTCAAACTCTGGTATATTGTTGTCTAATACACACTCAGTATCATGCTCAACTATAACCATATTTTTTCCAGATTCAGCACATCTATTCCATAACTCGTAATGGGAATAAAAACAACATTTCTTTGAATGTATTTTCACTAATGGTCTATCTTGATGTAGTGTTCTCTCAGTGGTTTTCAAATTATATTTATTGTGATATTTATGTAAGTTTAATGGATTACAACCATCAAATATTTCAACATCCCAACCTTTAAAATTATTAAAAGATTGTCTACAAAGTAGAGCATTTTCAGATGATTTTTCTGATATAGAATTATATATTATATTAGTTTTCATTCAATTCTCAATATTAATCTTCACACCAATAGTTTTTTTGTGCAGGTGTATCAAAATCAAAACCCCACTGCTCAATATCATTTTTATACCAATCCGCAACAATTTGAATCGTCTCTGGTGTATATATGTCTTGATAACGCTTATCATTAACAGCAGTTACATTTCTTGGTCCTGTCATAAATGGCAAATTTAAATATTTACATATCTCTTCATCTAAATGCTCAAGTCGTAAAATATCACAACGCATAATACCTTTATCACAAGTTACATAATCTTTTGCTGGATACCAACCACGAATGGCTCTGTGCCACATGTATTCATGTCCACCCCATTTATGCCTTTCCTCAAGAAAAGCCTCAAATGATGAGCAATCTGAATATTCAGTCTCACCATAATGATCTGAATTTTCTTCAAGGTAAATAACCCTTTTAGCAAAAAAGTAACGAGAAACAACTCTGTCCCAAGGATTTCTTACAATCGCAAAAAACTGCATTTTGTCTTGTAAACCCTTGCTAATATCTTTCCATCTAGCGTGTTCAAAACCATCATGCTCACCAAGCGATTGCATTTTATTTCTAACCGCTTGGGTGTATTCGCCAGTTTTGTGAGTTTGTGGTGCTGCAATCATTACTTTAGGTCTAGCAATATTGCTACGTCTAATACTCATTCCACCGTTTTTCGGAATATGGATAAAAAACTTTTGTATCATTCTACAACCTTTCTCAATTCTTCTACATTCTCACCACGATTTGGTAGTTTATCTTTTAAGAAGAAATGCACAAAGTGACATTCTTTAATTTTAGTGTTAGCAGTGAACAAACCATTCCATTTCCAATCTAAATGCTTGATTGCCATTTTTTCCTCTCTAATCCAAGTATTGAGAAGTGTTTGGTCTGTTGACCATTTCCAAGCACCCATACCATCAACAAAAGGTTTGAACTCTGGTCTACGAATAAATTGTGCTGGAGTTTCACCTTTCAAGTACTTTTCAATTGATTTGTTCATAACCATGATGCCCATATTGAAAAACTGACCACCTGTTTTATTATTCCATTTCCAATCAACAGATTTAATCGTACTGTATTGCATTCTAGAATAATTGGCAATTTTTGCCATATACTGATTATTGATAGGCATTTCTCTTTCACAAACAGCACCAAAATCATAACCTTCAGGTAGTTCATCAAAGATATTTGGAGCGTCTGGACGAATCCACACATCAGCATCAATAATTGCTACTTGATCGTATGATCTAAGATAAGTGAATGCATTTTCTTTTTCATATATTGGAAGATAGCCACCATGCTTTTCATACGATTCTTTACTACGGTTTGTAGAAAATACATCAGGCTTAATCATAAGAATAGGTGATCTTTGAACTTCATAATCTATGCTGTGACGTTTACAATAATCTTTCACAGACTGTGTACAATGGTCATAAAGTTTTGAACGCTTTCCAACGTAAACTTGATATATAAGTCTTTTCATAATACATTCCAATTTTATTTACAGCGAGGACACTCGCATTTTATACAAACATCATTTCTGCAAGACTTACATTCTTTCTCGCAGTGAGATTTACACTTACAATTATAACACACATCTCTGATCGTGTTAATATTTTTCATTTCTTGTGTAGAACTTCTTTAGCATAAAATGCTGCAACAATAGCAGCAACAGAAACAAAGTATGTAGGGGCCATATCACCAAGAATATTAGGTGCTTTTTCAAGACCTACCCATGCAGCGAGGACAACAGCAAATGGATATAGTAACATTCCAGCAAGCGCGAACCATGCCATTGCTCTTTGAGCATCTTGCTTCTTGTCCTCATTTTCCATATCAGAACGTAAATCTTCTAGTTCAATCATTCTTTTTTCATTTGCCATTTCATCATCAGAGATGATTCCATCCCCGTCCCTATCTAGGTATTCATACTTTGATTCATGTTCAAGTTGCTTTGGTTTTTTATTTGCCATGTTCTTTCCTTAGATTGATCATAACAAAAAATTCAATTATTCTTCTTTTGATTCTTCAGAACTGTTGCTCTCTTCATCTGCTTTGGCGGCAGCAATGATACCTTCAACAATAGCATGTACTTTATCATACACGAAACCAACAGTGGTTAAATCTTGTGCTTTAAAAATTCCTGCTTGGCTTGATGCATCAAATACTTGTCTGATAACCATAAGATCGTTTGGTGTAATGTCAACTTTTGGCATTTCATTCGTTTGTTCATTTTCAGTAGTCATTTTTTTCTCCATAAGAATTTTATTTACTTAGTATATAGTACAAAATTAAGTGTGACAATTAAAATTTAGTAAATCCAGTTGGTATGGTATAATCAGACCCACCCCAAGTAAGTGTAAAATCGTTGCCGCCATTATTTGACACCGAGGCCACGACAAAAGCATATCCTTCATTAGCATATGATA
>MDSY01153475.1_pt1 | contig 26916 bp, 28 predicted proteins | sample 811131 | NCBI WGS metagenome assembly MDSY01 (sample SAMN05326643, study PRJNA326480) | marine metagenome | isolation source: seawater | place: Atlantic Ocean: South West | collected 2010
ATTTGACCAACGGCAAAACGTATAACGGCAGCATTATTGTTGACTGTTCGTTTGCTCAGGCAACTGCATCCAAGGCAAATATTACAAACAACCCAGGGTCGTTTCCGGCGTCGCTGTTGTTTGTTTGCAATAAAACTGTTGCTGGCATCAGCACGGCACAGCCAAGCTAATGCCGATTACACCTGAGATGCTCCAGCGGTCGCGAGCAATGAAAGCAAGTGACCGCTGGACTTCTTACGTTCGTGAGCAGTACCCGCCTGCTTCGGATGCGCGTGTTGTTGTGGCATTTGACAGCGAGCTGGCACGGTGGATTTTATGTTACGACACTGAAGATGTTGTAGTTACCTCTGCCGGTCCAGCCCGTTGTCGATACCTCAAAGCATTCTATGTTTGGGCTGGACCCAACGATTCATACCTAGAGCCTGGGCCTGCTGTGATTCGATGGCTGCGAGATCATGATCTTTATTCTGAAGAAAGCGTTGGCGAATGGGAGGATGCTCACTTTGCGCCTGTTGCTGCAGAGAAAAAGCGCCGAGAAGCCAACGCATGGGACGATGTGAGATACGAAATGAAGCAACTCTACAATGCATCAGGCGGTGTCATTAAAGAGTTTGTTGGGGGTGTGCGTTGAACCTTGGTGAAATGAAAGTATTAGCCAGAGATCTTCTTGGTGAAAAAGGAGAGTACTGGCCTAGCGCACAGATGGACAGGATAGCAAACACCGCCAACAGAATGGTCTATCGTTCTGTAACCAACATTGACCCATCTTATTTTGGTGAGTCAAAGCGGATAACATATCCAGCAGATGCAACAGAGGTGTCTCTCGATAACGTAAGCTACCTTGGGACTAGCCCATATAAGGTTCTTGATGTTGCACACCTCGGCACAGATGCGGCGGTGTCTAGTTCAAACCAGCCGGTGTCGCTTGAATACATCCGACCTGACGAACAATACAACTCACCGTCCACTTTGCATGACCCTCACTTTCACCAGTATGGTTCTCGGTTTTATCTTCGTTGGACTCTTGAGGGAGACAACGACTTAAAGCTAATTAGCGTGCCCGCGAGTGAAGTCTATCTGTATGTTCGTTATGTCAGGCACCCAAGAACGTTGTCTGGTTCAACCGATGAGCTTCTTCACCCAGACAACGCAGTGGCTGCAACAACTTCATATGCAGAAGAGTTTCATGACTTGGTTTTAGTTACATTTACCAAGCTACTTACGATGAAAGAAAGACGGCAGGGCGGAGAGATTACTGAGCTGTATGTGTGGGTTCAGAATGAAGTGCGTCAAGCTGAGAACACCCGGTCTAATACTTCAAAGATGCTATATGAGTCACCTTACTAATGCCGCAACACTTTATAAAGGGACCGTTCAAGGGAATTGAAGAGCGCGAGTCGTTCCAGACAGAGCAGCACCTTGAGACAGCAATCAATGTTAACCTTAGCAGGGGTTATATTGAGCCTCGCCCAGCCAAGCACTGGCGGTGGTTAATAAAAACAGATGGCGTGTTTATGACGCCAACGGAATACATCAACCTATCATACGGCCAGCTACACCTGTCTGACAGAGAGGGGCAGCAGAACCCCTACCTGCTTATTGTTGGTCCGTCTAGTTTGGCGGGCGGGGTGCCCACTGTTTATTGGGTTGACCTGAACACAAACGTTATAAATTCAGCAACAATGGACGCCTGCAAAACGGCAGACCAGAAATTTACGTGTGGGTTTGTTGACGCAATTCTTCCAGGCGCCAGGTTCGCAACCATAATAACAACACGAGATGCTGTTTATGTGTTTTCGCCCGGAAACGAGAACTCAGAATCCGCAACACTTCGCCTTGTTAACATGACCAGCTATGGCACAGAGGGTGGAGATGCTGGCCGGTACTACGACGACCTGTACTTCTATGGCGCATCGCCCCCCGTTGGGGACATTGTAGAAACCCACATGGCGATGACATGGTACGCGGGTTTTTCTGGTGAGCGTATAATGAAGTTCACCGGGGACGTGGCCACCCGCCAGGACTTCTTAGATCAGAACGTAGTTATCCCAGCACAAAACGGAATCCTGCTAACCAAGTATATGTTCTGCTCTGGCGATCCGAACGACCCGCTGTCTATCAACGAGACACTTATGCGGACAATGCCCGGACTGAGCGAAATAACCGGACTGCTTTCCTTTAAGGACTTTTTATATCTGTTCACTCGCGACTCCATATGGGCGCACGTTGACATGAAAAGAACATGGAAAGTATCAACCGTTGGATGTACTGCGCCAAGGTCAATTATACAGGCCAGAGACAAGTTCTATTTTGTGAACAACGATGGCATCTGGGTGAGCAACGGAAGTGATGTCCAGAGGATATCAGATCCCATAGGGTCTTTGTTTTCTGATGCGCCAGAGGCGGACTATATTCCAGACATCCTTGCATACAACAACCATCAAACGTTTGTTGGCTACGGAATGCACAACCAAGGGGCTGCGACTTTCTGGGGGATGCCGTGGCGGATTGACAAGTCAAGGCTTCATAGCTGCACGGCAGTTCATTATCAAAAAGCCAATCAGATCTGGTTCAACGTGCCAATACGCGGGATCCAGGGTGTTCATGACGGGGAAGCCCGTGAGCCTTCGTTTATTCTTAGGCCAAATGCATTGACCATTGTCTATGACTACGAGTTGAATGCATTTACCTACTACATTGATGACAATTTGAAGACCTCTGCCTTTTGCACCGATGGCGTGTATTGGGACAAGGGCGACACAATGTTTGTTCTGTCTTCTTTTTCTGATGGCAGCGGTGGAGATCCGGTCGGTTGTCGTCTTGAAACGTTTGGTCACCCAGGGAAAGATAGCGTGACACTGGGTTACCACGTGAGCGCCCTAAGTGACATATACCCAAAGATCAGATCAACAGCATATGTGTGGAGTACGACAAAGCTGTTTAGAGATAATCAGCAATTTGCCGACATACGGCGACCTCGGCTGGACATGATGAGCTGGGGCAAGCGGCCAACCTATTTTCACACATTTCCAGGGATTGGCGCAGGTGGAGGCTCTAACGATGTAACCGTACCAGCAGGCCCTCAATGGTTTATGGAGACAGAGAATGCCCCGTTCGACACCCATGTTGAAAGGTTTGATTCTACCGGCACAGTGGTTACAGATTATCCCGAAAGGTACAGCACGGTTGGGTATCTTCAGACCCACCCCAAGTCTGGCGACCCAGAGCTAAGGCCAGACGGAACTTCTATAGCAACGCCTGACGAAGCAGAAGTGTCTGGCTTTTTCTGGAGTTCATCTACTTCAACAATGGGGAAGTGGGCCAACAACAGGTCAGACTTGGGCACTGGCGGCGTAGACAAAGAAGATACGATGCAGTGGTGTGGTAACGAGTGGTGGTGGCAGCAGCTTTATTTACCCTCTGGTGAAATAAACGGCAAATGGATTCGCTTGGGCGTTGCTCAGATCCCAGCGTTTGACGCACCCGGTGGAACCATATCAATGGACGACAGAAGAGAGTTCCCTCCACCCGTTGGCATTGTTAGATCTATAGCCTTTGAAGTAGAGCCAATGGAGACAGAGAGATGAGGCGGCGATTTGACTACAACAACAGAGTCAAAAGCAGCGGCCTTGGTCAACCAGACAGCATACATCATTTGATAACAGCGGAAGATGCGCTTGAGAAAATAGACAACATTGGTGTAACAGTGGCGCCGGGCGAACCGCTAAGTGCAATCATTAGCTCACTGGGCCAACTTGGCGGTCGGATATTCCTGACCGAGGGGACACACGCTGTTGTCTCTACCATAGAAATAACAACCCCGGTTCAAATCATTGGGCTAACCCCAGGGCGCACAAGAATAACCCGCCTTGTTGACTCAACAGACCCAATCATTCGAGTTTCTTCTGACAAGGTAAAGCTAGAGAACATTAGGTTTACAGACACACACCAGAACTCAAACCTAATTGAAGTTTATGGTGATGATTGTGACATCAATGATTGCGTCTTTGATTCATTCAAGACAGCAATACACTTGGGATTTAACACAGGGAGAACGCTTTCCCCGACAAGAACATCAATTACCAGATGTAGATTTGTTGAGGGCAAAACAACCGGGGTTGCGGGTGGAGATGGAAAAGATATATACTCCCCGGCAATATATTTAAATAGTACAACAGAGGCAATCGTCGCTGGCAATCAGCTTGGCGAATACGCCTCCCCTTCTAGTACAGACACAAACGTCATTGAAACCTCTGCAAGTACAACAAACTCCACCTTCACAATGAACGTGGCCCCAAGCTGGAATATAAGATATAAAGGGGGGAGTGGAAATGTAAACGCAGGTAATGTAGCAACGGTGGTAACCTTCTAATGGCAATCATAACCAAACCACATACGTTCACAGCAGGTCAGGCCGCAGTGGCCAGTGAAGTTAATAGTAACTTTGACACACTTTACTCTGCTGTTAACGGTGGCCTAGACACAACTAATATATCAACCAATAAGCATCTGATTACATGGACGTTGCAGGCAACGCTTCAGTCGCCTGCGGCTACAGAGTATTTTTGCATAAGAACCCCATCTGGGATTGGCGCTGTTACGCTTTTGGAGATGAGTGTCATTGCGGGCCAATCAGCAGGAATGGCTGGCCAGATAACAGTTGACCTGCTTGAAGTAACAAACCCAGCTGGCCCTGCCTTTAGTGCAGCAATAAACACATCGTCTGCAGTATGCACCGCGTTGTTTACCCCAGCAACTGTTACATCTTTTACGGGTACGGTTGCTGCAAATAAGACCTTGGCATTCAAAGTAGAGTCAACTGCAGCTTGGACAGGCAACAACGTAACACTTTGTCTAATTGGCAAGTCATTGATTCAATCGTAAGGAGAGGCTTATGTCACTTATTTACAAGGCAGAAGATCACAAAAAGTCCAACAAAACTGACACTTCTCAGTTTGGAAAATACCTCGGGAAGTTAGGCGCTATTGCAGGAGGGCTTCTCGGTAGCGTGGGTGGGCCTGCTGGAACAGTTATTGGGTCTGCAGCTGGTGGTGCTCTTGGGCTGTTTGGTGGCGAAAGCGGAAAGGATCAATACCTAAAGCAAATGACCGACAAAGAGCAGTGGATGCCGCTTACTTCTGCCTCAATGGGCGGCGGTGCATTCAATTGGACAAACCCCGCCGTAAACCCAATGTTAGAGCGCATGGGTTTTGGTGGAGAAGCCGGAAGGGCGCTCGAAGACGAGTATGAAAAAGAACAAAAGAGACAAGCAATAATGTCAATGCTGACAGCGGGGATTTAGTTATGGCTTTTAGGTTTCAACAACAAGACAACAGGAGCAAGGGCCAGTCGAGTAACGCTGGGCTTCCAAAGGGGGCGCCACCTGTTCCATCTGTCCCTGCCCCGGCATCGGTTTCTCGCGTTGAATCAACGCAACCACCAAGAGCAGGTGGATCGCCAGCATACCAACCACCACCACAGCAGCAGCAAACGCCGGTTCAGCAGGTTGCTCGTGCGCGAATGCAGCAGGCGCAAGCCAGCCCGGTATCAAGGCAACCGGCTCAGATTAGGCCAATGGCTGCAACATCTCCCCACCCGGTAGGGGCAATGAATCAAGCGATGGCAGCGCAGGCACTTTCAACTCCCGTTGCCGGGGTTGGCATGCAGTACAATCCAATGGCAGCGCAAGCCCCTATGTCACCTTACATGCTACAGGTTGAAGGGGCAGAAGAGCCGGTAGACGCCAGTGAAGTGCATACGCCCACCGAAGTCCCACACTATGACCCTGATGCTTCACAAGAGAAGTCCGATAAGCAGTTCACAGGTAAAAACCCAGTTTACCAAACAATGACTTCTGATGGGCTAACAACAGAAGCAGACCCTGAAGACATTGTGGGTCTTGTTGCTAAAAAGATGATGGAGGGCGCAGGCGTTTTATCAGATGAGGACATTGAGGACAGGGTTGAGAGGTTCAGGAAAGCCCAGTGGGATCAGGCCAGGCGCAGAATGTATGAAAGAAAAATAGAGCTGGCCCAGACTGGCCTGATGGGGACCGGCGCGGGCCAAATGGCACTGGCGGCAATGGAAATGGAAGCGGCAAGAGACATTGGGAACGCAGAGGCAGACATGCGAGTTGACCTTCTGAGGGCTAACATGCAAGCAGAAGCGCAGTACTTAAATACTATTGGTGGATATGCAAACAACATGCGTGCCCAGAATCTTATGGAACAGCAGGCTGTTATTGATGCGGCAATGCAAGGGCCAGAGGCATTGAACGAGCTACTTGGTGCCAATGGCTTTACCCCGAAAGATTACGAAAAGCTAAGTCAGGAGCTGAGAGACTGCGGCAGCAATCTTGCCTGTGTTCTTGAAAAGTTGATGTCTATAAAGCTAACCAAGGGCGACACCCTTGCATATGTAGAGCCTGGAAGCGACGCGCCACGGCTGGATGAAGAGGGGAAAATATTGCCACCTAAGAGGCACTGGGAGAGTTCCCTTTCTGGGTCGGGAGCCGACACAGGGTCGGGACTGCCCGGCTAAATGCAGAACTAACCCAAACTAACGCAACATAGGGGGCTTTCATGGCCGTATTTGGAAACATTTTAGATCGAATAGCGAACAAGAAATCAAAGCTGCAGCAGTCCGAGACTGAAAAGCGACGAATTGATGAAATGGTGCGGGCAAATAAAGAAGAAGCAGCTCGCCGGGAAAGAGAGTCCTTTCTAAAGCCTGTAATGGAGCAGCGAGCTAGGGACGCTCAAACCTATAGCTTGCCTGGCGTAATGGGCCTGGCCAAGGGGGCCGAAGACGAGTTCCGTGCCAAGCGTCAGGAGGGTCGGGCCGTAGCCAAGGAGGACCGCGCAAAGGCTAAGGAATTCCGCACGGAAGCTTCATTTATTAGAGCACAGCGACTTGCAGACTCCACCGAAAACCTAAGCAGAATTAAACGAGCACAACTTGCTGGCATCCCTCTGGGTGATGTTGAGCTTGTGGGTGGCCCCAGTCCACAAGACAGAGCGAGACTAGCCGCACAGGCAAAGCAGCTTACCAGTCAACAAGTCCTTGATAACAAAATGAGAGCGGCTGAACTACAGCTTAGATTTCAATCAACAAACAAGGCCAGAAGGCCAGTAAGCGAGCAAGCGAAAGTTGATCAAGGCGCGGAAAAAACCTATGCCACTTTACCGGAAACAGTTCTTGCGTTCGATGTGCCAGACGCCACGGAGCCAAAGAAAAAAAGAAACAAAAGCGGCGGCGGCGGCGGCGGCGGCATGTGGACTCTTTATGCGGGGCAAGAGGTAAGCGAAAAGGGCAAAAAAAGAAGAAGGATTTTTAGCAAGAAGACGCTGCAAGATTCAGCAACAGTTGACGAAAAGAACAGAATCCGCCTGCTTTATTCTGTTGAGCTAAAGGCCAGAAAGGCAGCAAAAAAAGGCGAGGTCATGGCAGATATTGAAGCGACGAGTAGGGCGCTTTTGGGCAGGGTTATTAAGGACTCTGGCGACCTTGCTCAGGCTCTCAAAAGCGAGCGAAGGGGCATGTTGAGTGGGATTGCAAACAGGTCTGGCGCCAAGCGGTATTCGGAGCCAAAGGATGGAACCAAACTACAACGACAAAAGTGGAAAGAGAAACTAAACATTACTTTCTTACCAACCCGTGGATACGTTACAAAAAAACTTGAGCGGATGGCGAACCAGTGGGCACTAACAAAAGCCGGAAAAAAACCAAGAAGAGGAGACAAGGACGCCGACGGCAATCCGCTATATGCTAGCAATGCTGAACACGCAGCAGCGACCGAGGTTTGGGCAAAAGAAGCAAACAGCATTGCGGCGCTTCGCTTGGAGAGACTTAGGGGCGAGTACGGCATGGGTGGAACTAAGTAATGAGCAGGGGTAGGCGCCGTGGCCGAGATGACGAATACCAGAACCCTTTTTCATCTGGTAAGTTTTTTAAGCCAACATCATACGGTAGAGAAAAACGGGATTCATACGATGAAATCCTAGAGCTGGCCAATTTACTTGGTGACGACTCCACCACTGCGATTGAAGCGGGGAAAGATGGCCTTGCCGAGGACGCTCTTGCAGAAGGTTTTAAGATATCTCCAGTCGAACCCCCGCCCGGCCAGCCTGAAGCCCCGGAAAAGCCCACAGTCTTGGACGGTGGCTGGCTAACAGAGCAAGGGTTCTGGAAGCCAGAGAACGTTGCTAAAGAAGAAGAGATTGCCAAAAAACACTGGCAAGACAAGATCCCCACCGTCAAAAGAGTTGGCAGGATTTACCGTAGCTTTGGTCGGCAAACTGGAGAAGCAGACGTAACCTTTCCAGATAAAACCGTCAGAAGAATGCCCTATACAGAGGCTTACAAGTTTATAAAACAGCCAGACGAGACTTGGGCCGACTATGCAGCGCGGCGACAGGCTGAGTCTTCTGGACTAAAAAAAGCACTGCCGTCACTTTATGACAAAGACGCACGGGTAATTGATGCGGCAACAGACCCAGTAAAAACAACCAGGAAAACAGCTGCAGGCGTAGTCCAAGAAACAACACCCGGAACGCCCGGCATAGACGCAAGTGTCGATGTCCGTGAGCGCCACGGCTTGGTCAAGCAAGAGCCTTACAGCCTTGCCGGTCAGCTGGCAGAGTCCGAAAGTTTGATTGAAAAGGTTGGAGATGTTGCAGTTTTCGCGGCGTTGCCCTTTTATCAAGCAGGCCTTCGGTTGGCAAAGGACACAGCTGGGGCGTGGAAGGCCGTTGGCGTAAACCCAACCACAATCCAGCGGGTTGCACAACGCCAGCTAAACATGATTGCCAAGGCAGGCGGAACTGGGTTTAACCTCATCAACCTTATTTATGAAGCCCCCGACTTTTTACAAAGCATGCTTCCGACTCTTTCAGAAACCCCCGGAAGGCCGCAGTCATTGCAAGAAAGAAGGGAGGCAAGGCGCCAACGGCTTGGCATAGACAAAGTAACCCTCGGGGACTACGTTGATTTCAGGATACCCACAGAAGAAGAGCTTCTGAAGCGCGCACAGTACGAACCAAACACAAGAACTGCATTTGGTGACGACCAGATAACAAAAAACGAATGGGGCAATCTTGCCGCCTACGCTGCAAACAGAGCGCACATTGTTGGTGACAGCAGTCGGGTGCTTGGTGGTGACTTATCAGAGCAAGCGCCTGTTGTGGAGCCTATTCACACCTCTTCTGATGTTACTGGGCTTCCGATGCCACAAAAGATGGCTCAAGTTACTTTTGCAAATGGCAAAGAAGAGGTCATGCCATTAGAGCAGGCCATGGATGTTTTGGCCGAGCACCGAAAGAAAAACCCCAAAGGGCATTGGGAAGAAGAAGAGTGGGATGAGTTTAGCGCAGATCGGTTTTGGGACAACACTCTCGCAGAAATGGAAGGGCTTGTAAGCATTATCCCTGCAGTTGTGTCTGGAGTAATGTGGGTAGGCTCTGGTCGTCGATTAGAGCAAGTCGCTGGAACTTCTTCCCACTACCTTGTTGGAGAAACTGCGGCATTCACGGGCGAACACTTGGCAATGCTTGCAAAGGGCGACATTGACAAGTTTGTTGAAACGGGCCTTATCTCGGCAATTGCAGACGTTGGTCTTCTTTGGGGTGGTGTTTCGACTGCTGCCACTGCCAGGGCAAGTCAATTATTAAGAAAAGCAGAGCACGCTTCTGGCGCAAGCAACTCAGCATCCAGGATACAGCAGGCTGCTAATAATATTATAATCAACGAAAACCAAGCTGCACAGACCGGGCGCCAAGGGCAAAGCGCAAGCCGAGCTTCAAAGTCTGCCAATGAGGCAAGTAGGATAAGGAATGAGGTTAGCGAGCTTGAGTCTAAGCTGGCAAAAGCCGAGGCCGAGCTAAAAAGAGCTGGACAAATCAATAGGCGAGCATCATTTATTGCTGAGTCTTCGTTGTACGAATCAATGGGTGTGGTTGATGAAGCACAAATTGCAAGACTGCAAGAAGCTGTTGCTAACACAAAGGCCGAATTAGATTCATTGCGACGAAAGTCTGTTGCCGCCGATTTGCTTGCCCAAAAAGCCCAAGAGCAGTCTGCGCTATTTACGGCTACAGATGAAATCGTTGGCTCTCAAGAGATGCGATTGGGAGGAAAACGCGAGGGTGAAGTATCAAACCTGCCCAGCGAGCTTCAGGGTCTACATGGAACATATGATGACCTAACCAAAGAGTTAAGCGATGCCATAGAGGCTGAAGGCAGATACCTTAACGAAGCAAGACAAACGCTAGACATTATAGAGGATGCGGCAAAAACAGAACGGGCTGCTGTGTCTGCTGTTGAAAGACAGTCTATTCATGACCGTTTTGTGTCAAAAAATAAAACTAAGTCTGCAGACGCTTTAGCACGTGAAGCCATTGCGGGATTGAAAAAGACAGAACCACCTAGCCCAGGCAGAGATCCTGACATTGGCATTAAGCAAGCCCTTGAGTCCATATCAAAAAGAAGGTCAGACGAGCTAGGGGAGTACACCACTGCGACTGGTGAGCTAAACGACAAAGCGATAGATCTTATTACTAAAGGAAAGCTTGAGTCCGTGCCTGTAGAGATTTTATACAGGTATCAAAGAAGGATTAGAAATAAGTATCGATCACTAGATAATGGCGAGTTGGGCGCCAACTTAGAACTGAAGCTAGATGCTCGCCTAAAGGAACGACCAAAGACCCTGAAAGAAGAGGGCTTGATCGCAGGAGGAGACAATCTTCCTAGCCCGCTGAAAATGAAGGCTCAGGAAATAGCAAAAGAACGAAACCAGCTCCAGTCAAACCTGCGGCTTGCTGGCCATGAAAAAATAAAAAACATTGCAGAGAGATTAGCATCTGGCGAAATGCAGTATGTTGACCTTTTGGCAAAGGGCTGGACCCTTGATGACATTGCTGACTTAGATCGGTTGAGGGCTTTATCTGGACCCTATAGCCCGCTGATGCGAGGGCAAGCAGAAAAAATAAAAAGGGCAATTGATAGACTAGATAAAAAAGGAGAAGCGGCAGCGCAAGAGCTGAGAAACATCGAATCCGCCAAACAGAAACAGGCCGGAAAAGCAGCAGTCCTAAAAGCAAAAGCTGCGGCCAACAACATCAAACAGCTTATGAAAGAGTCGATTGAGAATAGAATCAAAGACTCAATTAAGCGCAGCCCTGATGATGTGACCCCCCTCCCAATACTAGAAGACTTAAAGGGTGAACCGATCCCTGGTACCGTCCGCACTACAATTGAGTCAGCATCTGATGTAGAGGAAAAGCTAAGGGCCGGTCTTGCTAACACAGCAGATGAAATAACCAAAAGATTAGAGGCATTGAAGGCCGAGCAGTCCGCCGTACAAGCCTCTGCCGTTAGAAGACTAAAAGTAAAAAGATCGACCAAACTTACCCCTGAGCAGAACAGGCTTCTTGATGCGGCGGTTCACTGGGAAGGTGTTGCCCAAGCCAGCAGACTTCTTCATTACGCCTTTGACCCAGTTGGGTTCATTGGCGCAGGCAACAGAATGAAGAACTGGCTTATTGACAGGTACGGCACAACATATGAAGGCGCCTTGAGTACGGTAACAAAAGGCACGATTGAAGGCAGTAAACTACTCAGCAAACAAGCGGCACATGAGCTTTTACTTGCGTCAAGATATTGGCTTAGAAGTCCAACGAGAACAGACTCTGTACCGCTTGCTTTGTACAACGCCTTTGCTCGTGAAGCAGAAGGTGAAATCCACGAGGCGTCATTTAAAATAAGAACAGCCTTGAAGGAAATATCAGACAATGAAGTTGTTGTCGTAACCAGCGAGGGCGCAAATAACCCTGAAAAATTTATTCAAGATTTGGCGAGCAAGTACAAAACCACAGTTAAGACTATTGTTTCAAAAAACAAGCTGGGTCTTGATCCTGGCTTCAGTTGGGATACACGCACTGCAGATGACATACACAAGCAGCTATCAGAGCTTGGCAAACGCCTTCGAGATCAAAAGAAGGACATTGATCCCAAACTGAATGAAGAAATTACAAGTAGACTGATAGTTGCCATTGACGAGCTTCCTGATAAAGACATACATAAGCACTATTCCCTGCTTCAGGATATTGTTGAAAACATCGCCGACCAAGGGGATCTTGGCAAACGCCTTCGAGATCGAAAGAAGCGCATTGATGCCGAACTGAAAGAAGTAATTGCAAACCCATCTAAAATACACTTACAAGAAGGTCAGCGCATTTTAGTCAGGGATGTTGCAAACCCAGAGCGAAGAAATAAAAGGGTAACCACCGTATCGCAGGCATTGCATTATGAACATGCCGACCTTACTGAACACGTTACAAGAGAAATTGACGAAATTGGCGGGATAGAGAGAGTTCGGTTTGTAGCAAATGAAGACTCACCGGACGTATGGAAAGACTGGACAGTTACTGCAAACCACTACCTTGAAATCATAGACCTTTCGAGACAAACGACCATTGAGTCTATAGAGCTGGGCCTTCTCAAAGATTTACCTGGGCTGCATGAAATCTGGGCGCCAAACGTTTACCCATTTGAAGCAAGGCTAGAAGCGCTTGAAAAAAGAGTAAAAGAAAAATGGGGGGCAGAGATTGCCGATGCAAAAAAAACAGGGGCACCTGCCAAGGAAATAGAACGTCTAGAAAAGCAGATGAAAAATGACCTCGATCGCAAAACGGTGGATTATAAAATCCGTGAAGCGCAACGAACAACTGGCGGTGGTCAGACCCTTGAGGGAATAGGCGGTGAGTCGCTTCGACAAAGAAAGTTAGCAGTGCCTGACCCAGAAACGGGCAAAGCGACAATTCCAATTGAAGACAGAATAGATAAATACGGGATGGCAGCCGACCTGTACTCAACAGCAATGATCGGCATTCTTCGCCAAAAAAGAGACATTGCAACAGCAAGGATGTGGAAGCGAATTGCCAATTCGCCAGACATTATGTCTCACGTAGAAAAGCCTGGATGGGTGCTAGTAAAAAACACAGACGTTGATGGCACAATGAAGGTAAAAAAATATGGCAACTCGTTGCCAGAAAGATTTTATCTTCACCCAGACGTATACTGGGATCTCAAGGGAACTGGCCAGATGATGGATTGGTCAAAAAGGCTCCCCGTCCAAGTGCTTTCTCTTTGGAAGGGAATGAAGACCGCAATGTCTATTGGTTCGCATGTAACAAATGCGCTAACCAACACCCTTGTCCTTGGTCCAATGGCAGGCCTTTCTCCCTTGAATCCAAATGACGCTAAGTTTTTCGGGCAAGCTGCCAAAGAATTCTGGACAGGCGGAAGCAGCAAAAGCTACCAGCAGTTTGTTATTGACCAAGGCAGAGGGCCGACTGCACAGATTAACAAACTAGAAATGGTGGCCGACACCAAGAAGGCATACGGGGCGCTTTACACAGGTATTTCCGGCCAAAGCAAAAACGCCATGGATACCTTCATTAAAATATTTGAAATGACAGCTGACCCAGGCAACGAAAAAACCTGGAGTATAGTAAAAAAAGCCATTCCAAAAAAAGCGCAGGCCCTGAAAGATCTCATCATTGATTACCCTGGTTTATTTTATCAAGCGGGCGACGATTTCTTTCGTTATGCGCTTTACCTAAAAAACACAGCCAAAGGAATGGGCAGCGTAGAAGCGGCACAGGTATCCAGAAAAGCCTTTGCGGCATACGAATCCATTGCACCAATGTTCCGCATAATGGCGACATCCATGATCGGAAAACCATTCCTTGCGTTTGATGCGGCCATGATACCGCAGGTAACAAAATGGATCCGCGATAACCCAGTTCGAGCAAACATCTGGGTAGACTTGTATGAGTCAATGACAGATATAAATTTTGCGGCAAGCGAAATGACAGAAGAAAGGTGGGACGAATACCAAAGCAACTTACCCCGCTATGATGTCAATCGAATGGCTGGAATAAGAAAGCTATTCCCAACGCTTGGGCAGGACGCTCTTGGTCAAGAGCGATATTGGAACTGGCAGCGAATTGCTATTGGCTCAAGATTTTTCCCAGAAAAAGGCGAAGAAGGCTTTAGCCGGGCGCACGCTACCCGAGCGTTTGCAAGTGAAAGCCCATACGCTGCTGGCTTATATCTTTGGCTTGGTGACCGCGACATTAAGTTTAATAGGTACTATGATCCGGCTGACCCAACAACCGATGCCGCAAAAAGCCAATGGGCGTGGCAAACTGCCTTACCGTCCATCGTCCCCGGCGGGTACGCCTGGAACCGAGTAAAAGACTCTGGGTTTCGCTTCTTTTCAAACAATGAGATCGGCAGGCCGAGGCGCGGAAGACTGACTGCAGAATCTCCTGCAGAAGCTCTTTTGTATTACTTCACAGGGCAACGGGTTGCGACATATGACCCCATAGAGCGGGCGGGCCTAAAGAAAGAAGAGGAGAAGTTTGAAAACATATCAATCGAACGAAAAGGGCCTAAAGCCGTCTATGAGCGGGCAATCAAATCTTTTGTAAACGATACTCACAGGTTTATAAAAACCCCAGACCAGCTCAGGGGGTTCCTTGAAAAGATAGCGGAAGACCCCAAAGGCTTGGCCGCAATGAAACAAAACACCATTGACGATGAAGTCAAGGCCGCCTGGGATGCGCGTAACAGCGCACGGCACGCCCGTTTTGCAAAAATCTCAATCCGGGCACAAGATCATAGAATGGGCCTTGACCCATCGAGCAGTCCCGCTGCCGTAAAAGCAGCTAACGATGCTACACTAAAAACACTGAACAACATGCTAAACAAAACCATGGCAACAACCCTGAATAGAAAAGGGAAGCTTTCTGATTTTGGAAAGTACTCAGATGTGCTTGAATTTATTGAAGCTCAAAAAAGAACAGAAGGCTGGAAAGGGGAGGCCAGGATAACGGTTTACAATAAAATTATTAAAAACCTAACCAAACTTGGTCGCCACAAAGAAGCAGCAGAATTTGTGAGAGACTACCTTCAATATCAAAAGCCTGACGCTTACCTTGAGACATGGCATACACTTGATAAGAACAAGAAGAGAAAAACCACATGGTATGAGATGAAATTAAGAGGTATAAGAAGTAGTCAGAGAAGAGCTATAAAGAAAAGAGCTGGAGTAAACTAATGGGTGTTAATACTTTCAAACATAAAGTTGCTTTTACGGCAAACGGTGACAAAGCGACGCTGCGCCTACCAGCAGCATACGACGTAATACAGATTCAGTTTCATCCGGCAGCTGGCCAGACCGCAGCGGCAGGGGACTTGATGCTCATCGAGGGCGTTGACGAAGACGACGAGACTATCGTACTTCCGGGTGGTTCCGGCGCAGGCGGCGCTTTTCTGTTGAACGCAGATCAAGTTCTCCAGTTTAGCTGGAAGGGTCCAGCCGTAAAGCTTACCTACACCGAGGTTACTGGCGCACTAAACATGACCGTAAAAGTAAAAACGTTCATGGAAAACTCAGGCGATACCGACACGGGAAGTGGCTACCCTACTGCGCTAGCGGCTGCAGCTGGAAACCCAACAAGAACACTAAGGGGCTAACCAATGTCAAGACGCAGTGTAAACAGGAACTTTATCTCTAGTGCCGGTTCCGAAGCGGCAGAGAATCTTTCAGACGGGACCGTTAGTGGTGGTATTGACATTTCTGGCGCTTTGTCTTTTGACGGTGCCACGGGTATTACTTCAATAGACACAGACATTAGCAGTGTATCAAGCTCTGACGACACTCTTGCATCGGCTAAAGCCATCAAGACGTATGTTGATTCGGTTGCAGGCGGTGGCGGTGATATTACTGCTGTGTCACTAACCGGCGACAGCGGCGGCGCACTCAGCGTTGCAAGTGGCTCTGCGGGGTTTACGATTGCGGGCGGCGAAGGCATTGATACTTCGGGATCATCCACAACAATAACCATTGCAGGTGAAGAGGCTACAACCAGTAACAAGGGTATTGCTTCATTTAGCTCTGACAATTTCGATGTCTCATCTGGCGCAGTCACTATCAAAAGCGGCGGCGTTGATTTGAGTGACGAGGTAACGGGGACTTTACCTGTTGACCACGGCGGAACCGGTGCAACTTCTCTGACAGATAAATCTGTGATGATATCGCAGGACAGCGGCACAGATACATTGACTTCGTTACCGCTTACCGGCAGCGGTGAAATCGTGATCGGCGGCGCATCCGGCCCAGCAGCGGCAACACTAACCGCAGGCAGCAACGTCACCATTACAAATGGCGACGGCTCAATTGAAATTTCTGCCAGTGGTGGCGGTGGCGGTGGCGCTGTATCAGCTGTTGCAAATGGTAGCAACAATCGAATTGCGACATTTAGCAGCAGCGACGCATTGAACGGTGAGGCTAATCTTGAGTTCGACGGTACCGATCTCAGCATTGCCGCAGCAGGAAAGATTGAATTTAGAGATACCGGCATCTATGCCCAAAGTGACGAAGACGGCCACCTGTCGATCGTAGCCGATGGCCATGTGACGACCAGCGGATTTCCATCAAACGAGAACAACATCGGCACCTCTGCAACGTCGCTGCCGTCTATTTACGCTCACGCAGGTGACGCAACCGGGGAAAAAATAGGCTATCTCACAACGACCGGCGGCGATGCGCTGACAGTCGGTTTGATGTATTACCTAAGCGACCACCCCGAGTGGCACCAAACGAGCGCAGTAGATGCCGACGAAGGCGCCGGGGACCTACTAGCCATCGCACTGAATACCAACGCAGCGGCCAACGGCGGCTCTATGCTCTTGCGTGGGCTTGTCCGGCTTGATTCAGGCGGTTATGTAGGCACGGCGGCAGTAGGCAAGACGGCTTACATGTCAGAGAGCGTCACAGGCAAAATTGATTTCGACAAGCCCACAGCATCGGGAAACATTCAAAGGGTAGTCGGGCACTGCGTCCAAAAAGACGGTAGCAACCACATCTTGTTCTACTTCAATCCATCGAATGACTATGGCGTGGTGGCCTAATGGGAACTCCGCTTATTAGTTGGAACGGGATTGACACTTATAAATTAAAATCTTGGAACGGCTCAGAAAAGCAGACTCTTTCAGGGATTAACGGCACTGACTTGTCGCCACCACCAAAGTTTTTCAGCATGTTTGAAGATGGCAGCGGCACCACGAGCGCCGATCTTTCTTTAGGAACAACGGCGCACGATGCTGAGTTTGTTGGCGCTGCCGAGTGGTACACAGCAAGTACGGCAGCAGGCACCTACGCTATTGCAACGGGAACTGGTGAGGCCATAAAAATTGACGATCATAATGATCTTGACTGGCCCGTTGATGGTGAATGGGCGTTTTCAACTTACACTGCAACGCTTTCTAATACCTATGCTGGTTGCCTAGTCAAGCGAGCGGGCAGCGGTAGTGCCTATCGAGGCTTTGCTCTGTATTTTCTAAACGGCGTAATTGATTGTTATATTGTTGATGCATATTCAAGCGAAGCACTACACGTCAAGGGCACTGGCACAAGCACAAATATCAAAGACGGCAACTGGCATCACGTTGTGGTTTCATGGGATGGGACAACCTCACAAGGTGCAAGCTCTTTGTCAATCTGGATTGATGGCGCTCTTCACACTACAGGCAACTCAAAGCTAGCTGTGCATAGTGGCATTGACTCGCTTGACAGCAATAGCACAATAACAAATTCAGTTGATATATACCTGTCAAACTCTTCCGACACTCAAGTTTACCCATCAGGCGGCGTTGACCATACGGCGATTTGGAACGGAACAGGGCTGACCGCAACCCAAGTGGCAGTGCTTTATAATTCGGGCACGCCAATTGATGTTAGAAGGGGGCTGTAGTGGCACAGATAAAGGAACCGCAATACTTAGCGGCGGCAATCTGGGAACACGTTGTGCAGAACCCTGATGACTTGCCCGTGTTGGCTCAAGCTGAATCGGACATCCTGGAAGGAACAATGACATTAGCCGAAGCACAAGCGCATGAGTTCTCAGATATATTAGTAGAGGAGTAAACCATGAAACATCATTCTTTTCCTGTTGAGCTTCCGGCGCCAAAACCGGTTGTCGCTGCAACACCAAAGAAAAAAGCAAAAAAGAAAAAACCTGCCGTTAGCTTGGACAACACAAAAGCAGAGCTTCTCGCTGCAGCCAAATCACTGGGCCTTGATGTTCCAAGCCGTTCAACAAAAGCAGATGTATTGGCACTAATAGAGGAAGCTTAGGTTGGAAGACGAAGAGGTTATACGCCTTCAAACGGCACTGCTTGCCCTTGGCCATGAGCCAGGGATGATTGATGGCCTTCTTGGCCCAAAGACAATCGCAGCAGCCGCTCGCTTTATGTGGCTAGAGCATGGAGACTTGTCTGTCGCAAGAGCGGCATACGAAAGGCTCCGGCCAGCACCAGAGCCAAGCGTTATCACCTCGGGCATTGATGTGTCCTCTTATCAGGGTGTGGTGGATTGGGAGAAAGTTGCTGGGGCCGGGCACCGGTTTGCGTGGGTAAAATGCTCTGAAGGCACTACTCACAAGAACAAAGGGCGACAAGCCCGGATGGACGGTGCCCGCGCCTTTGGCATTCCCGTTGGTGGATACCATTACGCATTGCCTAAAACGTACAGGAACATCGGGTTGAAGGATGCTGTAAAAGAAGCGAACAATTTCTTAAGCTGCTATGGAACCCCGCAACCCGATGATCTTGTTCCCGCGTTAGACCTTGAGTCAGGGCTAATCAAGGGAGCAGAGAACCACAACTACAATGTCGAGTGGTCACTAAAATGGTGTGAAGTGGTGGGCAAAGAGCTTGGCTGCACGCCGATTATCTACACCGCCAGATGGGCAACGCAAAGCAGGATTGTTCGCGCCGACCAGGCGCTACTTGACGAGCTAGCAAAGTTTCCATTGTGGTGGGCAGAGTATCGATCTGAGTCAACGAAAGAGCCACGCAAGAACATGTTCCCTTGGGAAGCTTGGGATGTATGGCAATGGACTGGAAGCGGAACAGTGCCGGGAGTCAAGGGAAAGTGTGATATCAATCGCATGAGAGAATCATCCCTCAAAGGATTAAGGATATCATGACGAAATCTGATTGGTTTAAAGTTATAACAATAATTGGCTCGGCAGGGGTTATAGTAATTGGGGGTTTGTTCAATGCAAACCACAGCATACTAAGCAATGCAGATAGCGTAATTCGACTGGAAAAGGCAGACGAAAAGCAAGACGCCAGAATCGTCAAGCTAGAAGAAAAGACATCCTCAATTGACAGCAAACTTGGAAGAATTGAAACCCAGCAAGCTGCTAACACTAAGCTGCTAGAAAAGCTGGATGCAAAAATGGACAAGGTACTAAGCAAATGACAAAGAAAAAAACAGCACCAGAAAAAAAACCAATGACCAAGAGTCTAACAATGCAGTCTGCCGTAGCTCTGGGCATCTTAGTAATCGTAAAGGCAGTGCTGCCGGTGTACACAGGTTATGAAATCAGCGATGAATTGTTTACGAGTTTATGCTCACTGCTTGGCGTTTCTCTTACATACGGCCTCCGCCGCGCCTTACCTGTTGTTATGCTTTGCTTGCTACCACTGGGAACAATCCAGTGCGGACCAAGCTTATGCGAAAAAGTAGCAATTGAAATCGTAAAACACCCAGAGCTTACATCGCCTCCAGCAGGGAAGGTGCTTATCAAATGTGATGGTGTGCTCAAAGCCGAGCTGATAGGCAAAAAGGTGAACAAGTGACACCGAAAGAAGTTATTGCACAGCTTATCTCTGTTACAGAAGAACAAGCGAAGCACCACCTACCAAGTTACATTCAAGACAGCTGGGTAGCCGCTCTAACTGAATTGATTGAAAAAGGCCTGTACCACGCCTGGATAGAGGTAATTGAAAATTTACAACTCGTGCAACTTGAAGCTAACGAGATAACTATTGTAGATAAGCGAGAACAAGGTGGCTAGCCCAAAGGAGTCCAACCCACGGCGAGCGGCGATTCTGTCGTTGCTAAGAAAAAGCCCATCGCCTGGGCTGGGAGTGGACTTAGAAAAACCCCCGGACGCAAGAACGCCGCTTGAAATGGCTGGCGCAAAAATGCAACAGGTTGGAGAGAGCTTCCCTGCTTTTGTGTCAAAAAGCCCCTCTAACGAGTACACTGCAGGGATCCGGGGCGATATCGGAGGGCACAATCTTGCTGGCAAGCTAACGCTTGGTCAACGCGAAAAGCAATTCGAGGTAATTGCAAACAATCTGGGCATATCCCCGCAAGAACTTCGCCTATGGCTGTCCATTGCTGGCAAAGAGCCAAGCGGCGCTGGTGCAGCATACAAGGGTTCTAACTTATCCGCGTCAGTTGAAGCCCGCTTGCCAGAAGGGGAACGATCAGTGTCTGGAAGCCTTGGGTATGACATGGGCGACGCAGGGTCGGTAGAGGCTGAAGGCAGCTACAATATTGATGATCCTAAATCGTCCCGGTTTATGGGAACCTACACAAAAAGATTCTAAGTTGACAAACACTCAGTGAGTGTGTCTTTATAGCTTCACAACTATGTGAGGTTTTATGGCACGTCAAAGAACAATACAGCCTTCCTTTTGGAAGGATACAACTACATCTAAATGGCCCACTGATAGCCGATTGCTTTTCATTGCACTATGGAATGAGTCGGATGACTATGGGGTTGTCGAAATAGACCCAACGTCTTTACACGCTCTTGTTTTCCCAGGTTACAACGTGGATGTGCGCCAAGTGCTGCAGCCACTGGTGAATGACTCCCAATTAAAGCTGTTTGCTCACGAGGGTAAGCACTATGGCTACATGCCTATTTTTGTAGAGCAGCAGGTCGTTAACAGGAAAAGCAAGAAGCGAAACCCAGAACAAAAAGAGGACTCACTGGTTGCATGCTCGGACCTTGAGGTTGATCAGCTTTTTAGCGATGCACAACACTTACTCCAACCGGAGAATGCTGACACTTCAACCGAACACTCAGTGAGTCCTCATGGAGACTTTCCCCCTCGCGCGCACACACGCGGGCGTAAGAAGAATATTAACTTAACTAGTATTAACTTAAACAAAGAAGAGGAAGATCTTAACGCGCGCGAGACACCTTCCCCTTCCGTTGTTAGTCGCTTAATGGCGGAAGTTTGGAATCCAGGTAAAGCAACAAAAGCCAAGCAGTACTTCGATTACTATAATGAAGTTGGCGCAAGAACCACGAAGGGCTGGCATAAAAAACACTGGGACACCTACAAGCTTACGGTAATGGCATGCGTTGGCCTGGTGAACGACTCGGAGATGAAAATGATTATCGACTTTGCTGCCACCAATCCAAGGTGCAGGTACAAGGGCAGTGATGATTTATTCATCTACCCTGCGCTTGTTTTTGGCAGACAAGGCGAAGACCCTCGGCGAAGGCTGGATGCTCTTCTAAGCCGCGCAAAGCAGTGGCGCTCTTCCCGAGTGGCAAATCAACCAGCGAGCATTCCAGAGCATGAGAAGGAAAGAAACCGACAGAAAGCCGCCTCTCAGCTCACTTTAATATCCAAAGACCCATTACCCTACCTAAACAGGTTATCGGGCAGTCAGGCCCACAGAACAAAGGTTTTACAGGGTATATTGCAAGAGCTGCAGAAAAGGAGTGTTGATGGGCAACCCATATTTGACTATTTCAAGGAGGTTTCTCATGCCTAGTGGTGCATACAACAGGAAAAAAGGTCATGACTTTGAACGAGAGTGTGCCCGAAAGTTCAGGGACGTTATGCCCAACTGCACTATTAAGCGGGGGATTCAAACTCGCGGTGGCGAGGAGGATAAGGTTGCTGATTTGCAAATGCCCGTCTTCGCCCCTGAGTGCAAGCGGACAAAGCAGCCCAATATTCGCCGTGCCTATGAGCAGGCAGTTGCTGCCTGTCCTGAAGGTAAAATTCCATGTGCCATTACTCGCGCAAATGGCAGGGGGCAACCCGTTTTATTCACACTATCGATGGAAGACATGCTCGACTTTATCGGCGAGTGGTACGAAAGCCGAGAAAAATGAGCCAGCAAAACATCACACGGTATTGCTGCGACAACTGCAAGAGAGAGGTTTTCTCTACAAGCCAGCCACCTGGGTGGTCAGCAATTGGCTTCGCGATGCAAACGCAAGTCATTTTTGAAAAAGCAGATATTTGCGACAGCTGCTCTCAGGCATTCATAGGCACAATGAATAAGCGGAAACAAATTGAATCAGGGCGCTTCAAAGAACGAAAGCTTCCCGTTCATAACGCTCCCCATCCAATGAATGCTGATAGCTTTCCGTTTACCTCCAGAAGCGATTCAGAAAAAAAATAATTTTTCGTATTGACCTCTCCCAAAAAACCACTTAAGATGCGCGACGTGCATCAAGAAAAAATTACTTATACCGCGCTTTCTGCGTTTCGGAACTGCCGTCAGAAATACAAGCATCGTTATGTGGACGAGCTTGTGTTGGATAGGCCAAAGGGAAATGCCCTTTGGATAGGCACTTTATTCCATGAAGGCATTGAGCGTTTCTATCGCGGCGAGTCAATGACAGATATTGTCAGTTACGTCGCATCTCAAAAAGATGACCTAGGCGATCCTGACCGCTGGCTTCGTGTCAACGCAATGCTGATAGCATATGCTGACAAGTACAAAGATGAGCAGCTGGAAATCATCGCCCTTGAAGATGAGTTTGAGGTGCCAATAATCAACCCGGCAACGGGGAAAAAGAGCACCACCATGGTTCTCGGCGGAAAGATAGACGGGCTAGTGAAATGCGATGATGGTGCTTTTGCAATCTTTGAGCACAAGACAACAGCTGTGCCCATTCAGAATTACATCAAAACCTTGTGGAGCGATTTTCAGACACGCCTTTATTGCGATGCCTACAGCAGATATAAGGGGATAAAGGTAAACAGGGCGGTCTTTAACATCATCAAGCGTAGCCAAAGGCGCCGCAAGCGACACGAGGCAGATGACGACTTTCTTATTCGTCTTATAGAAGATACAGAGTTCTATCGCCAGGAGCTTATTTTCGGCAAAGGAATGCTTGGTGAAATCAAAACCCAGCTTTGGGATTTAAAAGACAACATGCAACAAGCCAGACGGGAAAACCGCTGGTATAAAAACGAATCACAATGTCGCAGCTTCTTTGGAATTTGCGATTATTACGACTTGTGCAGCAGCGCAAATAACCCAATTGTTCGCAATTCAATGTACATGAAGCGCGAACGTCACGAAGAATTAGGAGAAGGCAACTATGTTACCGACAAAACCAACGCCACCTAAAGTCAACATGAGTGACTTGAGTGTGCTTATCTACGGCGACCCCAAGTGGGGAAAGTCGAGCTTTTGCAGCCATGCAGAAAAGGCTTTGTTTATTGCGACAGAGCCGGGGCTAAATCATCTTGAGGTGTTTCAAGTTCCTGTAAAAGAGCGGCAACTTGTTTCCGGCAAAGATGACGAAGGAAACGTAGCCGAGAAAGAAATGTGCGGATGGGAGTACATCAAGTACACCTACAAGCATTTGCTTCATAAAGACCACGGCTTCAAGACAGTTGTATTCGACACAATTGATGTCGCTTATGACCACTGCTACACCTATGTGTGTAAAAAGAACGGATGGGAAAGCGCCGATAAGGATCTTTCTGGCGACAAATTAGGCTGGGGGGAAGGCTGGCGAGCAATCAACGACGAATTCAAAACAGTGCTTCGTCGTTTTCAAGAGCTTGGAATGGGAATGTACCTTGTGTCGCACTCGGTGGTTAGGGAAGTTGACTCGCGCGTAACTTCTAAAAAGACTACACCAACACTTCCTGGTGGCGCACGAAAAGCCGTATTGGCGATGAGCGATATTGTTATGTATGCAACGAGCAATGCGGACGGAAGGCTTATACTGACAAAAAACCATGCAACTTATGAAGCTGGTGACAGGACGGAAAGACTGCCAGAAAAATTCCAAGTACCAAATGGCGACACCCGCCTTGCGGAAACTTACAACACATTCAAAAAAGCAATCAGGGGGAGTAAATGAACAAGATAGATATGAGTGCAATTCAGCGTGAGCTTTCTGTATTTTCAGACGTAAAGCCAAAGGGAGAAAAGAAAAAAGAATTTCGCGATCCGCCAGACGGTTACTACACTGTGATGGTTGACAAGGCGCATTGGGGCACAGCGAGTACTGGTACGCTTTATTTGAATTGGCATCTGAAGATTTTGGATGGCGATTGCCAGGGGCAATACCTTTTCAAAAAGCATTATCTCAAAGCGGGGAATTCAAAGAACTTTGAGTTTTTCGCGGCGGACATGGCGACAGTGCTGGGTGAATCAAGCCCTCAGATTTGCGATATCAATGGAGAGCCAGATCCTGCGTTCTGCAGCCGCCTTTTAGATCACACCCTTGCTGTAAAAAAAGTAACACGAGTAGACGATAATAATAGTTACAACGTTTACATCAATGGTTGCAGCACGAGAAACGAGGAAGAAGGCGCTGTTGCTCACAAGCCAATTGAGACAAAGGAAGCATTGGCCGAAGCTCTTCCAGATTTTTTGAGCGATGATGACATCCCATTCTAATGATACCACTGCCACCGGAATGGCCAGCGCCTCCCCCAACTTTTCAAAACACCTTAGCAGTGTCTTGTCAGAGTTGCGGGAATTGCTCATGCAAAGACATCGCCACCATGGCGATTCAGCATTCAATCCGGTGGCAGTATTCCACAAAGGAAGTGCAGAAGAGCGCCTGCGCGTGATGCTCGACTATAAGCTGACGCGGTTCTCTGGTGGCTCTAAGGCACTTGAGGAAGAGAACATCAACGACCTTATTGGTTATTTGATTCTTCTTAAAATAAGCAGGAGGCAGCAGGGTGACACGTAAGGTAAATCACAGCGATCCAGAGCTTATAAAAGCAGCCGTTGATCAAACAGCACCTGCCCTGATGCACCTTGCGTTTACCGACGAGCCAGAGATGGTAAAGCAGTTGCGGGTAGTTGTAACGATGAGTCAAGCCGACTACAAGCTATGGGATACTATCAGAAAAAGCTATGCCTCTCACAAGACCTGGAAGCGCCTTATCTCCCGCACCATGTGGCTCACTGCCCGCGTTATTCGCACAGGGCGTAGCCTGGTCGATGGTCAGGAGATTAAGTGGCGTGCAGCCGGGATAGAAACGATTCCAAAACAAATTCAACAATGCCGCAAATGCGGATGTCCCTGTCACAAGGAGTAGCAACTATGGAAAAACAAGAGCTGAAAAAAGAAATCCTCGAACTCGCCAAACCTCACTGGGTACCAATTAGCCGAAACCTTGGTAGATGGGTACGCACCACTGAAGCAATGAGAGAGCTTGTGAGAGAGGGCTTGGTAGATAACCAGAAAAAGCGTATTGATGGAAAGGTAGTGTGGTGTGTCCGCCTAAAACAAAAGGCCGAGCCAATCTTTCACCCAACCCTTGGCATGTCAAAAGTCACTCACAAGGTTTGGGGAACAACCGTCAGCACCCTTGAAGCAAGACACTGGTGGGTGGTAACCACTGGACCGCTCATCGCTGACACAGATATGGACTGGATCTTCGCTGCACTAAAAAAAGCAGGCATTAGAGCGCCCTGGGTAGGCGTTGGAAGAGAAGAGAATCGGTGGGTTATCGATTTACCCCAAAGAGAAGCAGAGAAGCTGGGTAAGAAAATACCCACTTCCGACAATATATAGAATATGAAAGAATTCCCATTAGAGTAACTATACTTGAACTACGACCAAAGAATAGATACCTGCCTAAAATGCGAACACCTAAAAAGTAAGTTCACACCCATCTGCAGTAAATGTGGCTGTATGGTCTTTCTAAAAGCCAGGATACCGTTTACTCAGTGTCCCCTAAAAAAGTGGCGACAAGGAACAGACCAAGCCAAATAATCACCGTTATAATAAATAACTTACTCACCTATCTTAAAATTCGCCAACGATTGGCGCTCCCTGGCCAACAGCTCTCGCTGCGCCTCCTTAACCTCGTTCTGTAACCGAGCCTCGTTCTCACGGCAGTCACGGCGGATATCGGTGATTACCACATCATACCGTGCACGCATATCTTCTACCCGCTTATCAAAGTCTTCACCGATAGCATTAACCTGCTCTTGAAACCGCTCAACCAGGTTATCTAACCGTTTTTGCATCTGAATAAACTGGTACACCAAAAACCCAGAGAATAAACCCAAGGCGCCGAAATCTACTAACTGACTTATAAGCTGGTCTGTCATGACGACGTTATTATAAGAGGGGTGGGGGGAGGTTGATATACAATTTTATAATAAACACAACGACGACAGGGTACCCCCCCTTCGACACAGAACGTTGCTGTCGGCGGGCGGCGGCGTGGGGGGGGGTAGTCAATTGAACGGTGCGGGCGATTGTCATCTGACCGGTCGGTTGGTTGACGGCTGGCCGGGTGATTCTCAGCCGGGGTTGACCGGGTGAAAAAATGCCGACTTCAGAAACGGAAAATTCAGGGACCGTTGATAAGTAGATCCAACCCCACCCAACCAACACCCAACAGCCTTGCCCCGGTTACCCCTACGGGGTAGGCACTAACATACACTCAACACACGCGCACACCTGGCGCACATGTACATGCACGCGCGCGCGTAAGGGCCTCGCCAGGTTGCACCATGCAAAAAAAATAAACAGGTGACTAGCCTGTGATTAGTCTGCAATTGCAAACTTTCTTTCATTATTCGCTTGCAATATGCAATTGGTGGTGTCATGCTTCTAGTGGCTGGGGGAAACACTGGCCGCAACTATGGAGCAACTATGAAAACCAAGATGATATGGGTCGGTACATCTAAGAATCCAAAGACTGGAAATATACCGCAAGGTTATGTGGGGCAGACTCGCGACATCGCCAAAAAATCCTGTGAAGGTTGTCCGCTACTGGACACCGCTTGTTATCACTGGAAAGGTTCGA
>MDSY01058363.1_pt1 | contig 26861 bp, 17 predicted proteins | sample 811131 | NCBI WGS metagenome assembly MDSY01 (sample SAMN05326643, study PRJNA326480) | marine metagenome | isolation source: seawater | place: Atlantic Ocean: South West | collected 2010
CCCAAGCCCCGCCCCCCCCCCCCAACCCGTCACGCAGTTGTAGTCTTCACCATAATCAACGCCTGTCATCCCGATCGCGGGTACCCCGTTGGTTTCAACTGGAATGTACGTTGGTTCGTGTCTATCCGTGGTCGTGCCGTCGCCAAGCTGCGCGTCGGTATTTTTTCCCCAGCACAAAACCTCGGTTGATTCCAGCAAAACGCAGGTGTGATAAAATCCAAATTTCATGCTTTTGATCACACCGGGGATTCTCGACGTGACGTTCACGGGAATGTTTGTGCCCCTCGGGGTTCCGTCGCTGAGCTGCCCGTACATGTTCGCCCCACAGCACATTAAGCTCCGGTCTTCCAACAACGCGCAGGTATGGCCGTTCTCGCCTCCTGCGTCCAACTGAATCACTGCGCCGTCGATGCCAGAAACGGGCACCGGGGTGGAACTGTCCTCCGACGCGCCGTTACCGAGCTGCCCAAAGTCGCCGGCTCCCCAGCACAACACACCCCCCACACGAATCGCGGCACAGCTATGCGTGTGCCCCGCACCCACAAATGTCGCCGCGGACAAGCCAGAAACCCTATCCGGGACATTTCTGTTTTCGATAGTACCGTCTCCGAGGTTGCCCCTCGTGTTTTGTCCCCAACACTTCACCTCGCCGTTAACAATCAACGCGCACGTGTGGTGGTTTCCCATAGCCAAGCTCGTGACCGTCCCCGCGGTGATGCCGAGAGTCACGACGGGGTTCATATGACTGGTATGACTGGTACCGTCGCCTGTGTTGGTGCCGATTCCGAGGTCGCCATTAAGGTTATACCCTCAGCATATCAACACGCCGTCCGACCTCACCGCACACGAGTGATACCCAAACAGGGCGACAATCGTCTGGGTGCGCACTGTCGACGCGTACGCGAAAAGAGATGCTACGAGAAGCCACAACCGCGCGTCCGGGAAACGTCTCGAACATCGGGGAGGCTGCTCGTGGGACGAGGGAGCGCGATGGGGACTGTGGTGAGATTTTGTCTGAGAAGCGTTCGACAACACGAATCGCAAGACCGAAAAACTGGCAAACATTTCGCTCCAGATTCTTGCGCTTTGGAAGCATCGACACTGTCCAGAAAAAAGCAAATCTCGTGCGCACCCGAGACCTCAATGTTTGTGACTCAAAGAATGCCTCGACCGGCGTAAAATATCGGATGACCTGGACAATTTGGCGCGAATCATGCTGATTTTTTCAATTCTGTTGACACTTTTATTCACTTTTGCTTGTTTGAAAGCGAACACTGCTCACTGCGCGAGGCCGGCCGCACGCGCGCTCCTCGTCCGACCGACGCACACGCCTGAGTTTCACGCGTACCCAACACCAACAGTCCTCACGTGACGTAACAAAGAGCACTCACCATGCCTTCTGCGCTCGCCGCGACGAGCAGGCTCGCCGTGACTGCCACGGTGCGTGCGATCTCAGATGCGAATGATTGATGCTTCCCGCTTTCCGTTCTCGTTATACCGGCGGTCAACGAACGACGCGCGTGGTTCATTCCAACGATTTTAGGGTTCCTGGTTCGCAGCGTGTGCTTCTAAGGCAGCACGTTCAGGCGTTGTACCAGTTGCCCTGGGTATCTTTACTCGCATGCGTTAAAACCCGGCACCACCGGTCCAACCACCGACGCTTCAAACAAAGCGCTCGCTTTTTCGTTGGAGAATGCCGCCGCCCGGGAGGGTCTCTCAACGCGTCCCCACTCGACCTGTCCCTGACCAAAACCTCTCCAAATCATCACAACACAGGCGCGTCCCGTGCGCACTTCGTCTCCTGTGGCCACTACACCCAGGCGCGCTCGCTCTATCGGCAGCAGCGCCAAGTCCGACTTCGCCAGAGGCGCAAATGGTGCGACTAATCTTCGTCAACACATCACAGTTTCCGCGCATCGCGACAACTGGCACAGCTCTCGTAAGGCTCTAAAGCATTCATCCAATGACTTCCGCTGACCTTCATACAACACCTCCAACCCAATCCCCAACCAACCACAGGTATCACCGGTTTCGCCAAGACTCGCAACGTCATCAAGGTACGTCCGACGGCAGTACGACGCCGCGTCATCGATGTCATTTCGGAAGCGAAACCGAGGTGATCGAAATTTTCTCTTTTTGGTTGCGAAAAAGTTGACGCCATCTGAGGAGTCTACTCCATCTCGACGAGTGATTGCAGCGACACTGTCGAGTAATACTCAAGCTGATACACTCTCTACCCCGTATGCTAACCCTTTCCTCCCTAATTACCCATACAAACCCTAATAGGCGCGCACCTCTCTCAAAGTGACCGCCGTGTTTGAAAAGTTCACCGAGCGCGCGATCAAAGCTGTGATGTTGGCGCAACAAGAAGCGAAGGCTTTACGAAGACCTGAAGTGGGCCCGGAACATATTGTGATTGGCTTGATCGCGGAGGAGGCGAAGAAGGGTGGGTACCTTGGTTCGGGTGCTACTATTGAACGCGCCAGGGAGAAAGCTGCTGAGTTGTCATCGTACGACGCTAGTGGTACCGGTGCATCCAACGGTCTCCGCGGCGGTACCAGCGAAGTCCCGTTCAGCAGAGGCGCTAAGCGTGTCTTCGAAGCTGCTTTACAAGAGTCACAAAACAACGGCATGAACTACATCGCACCGGAGCACATCGCCGCGGCGGCGGCTGACTTGGACGACGTCGCGTTGGGCGCGTTTTTCGAAGCCATGAGCATTGATTCAAACGTTTTGAAAACGGAAGCCAGAAGAAGACTAAAAGGCGAGCGCGAGCGCGAGAGCGGTCAAAGCGGCGGTTTGAAAGGCAGCCCGACTGGTTTGCAGAGGCCTCAAAAAGGTGCCTCGCCCCAAGGCCAGCCTCGACAGAAGGAACAGAAGTCCCCTTTGAAGGACTTTTGCGTTGATTTGACGGAAAAGGCGAGGAGCGGTAACGTGGATCCCGTGATTGGACGCAAGGATGAGGTGGAAAGGACGATTCAAATCTTAGCCAGACGATCAAAGAACAACCCCATTCTTCTTGGTGAGCCTGGGGTTGGGAAGACTGCTATTGCTGAAGGGCTGGCGATGAGGATCGTGTCCGAAGACGTGCCTGCATTCCTAATCGGTAAGAGTGTTGTCTCTCTTGATGTTGGTCTCCTAATGGCCGGCGCCAAGGAAAGAGGTGAGCTCGAATCGCGAGTAACCGGCTTAATCGCCGAAATCAAGGAGCGCAAAGACGTCGTATTAATGATTGACGAAGTGCACACGCTGGTGGGTGCGGGGGCGGTGGGCAAAGGCGGAGGCGGCGGTGGCATGGACATTAGCAACCTGCTCAAACCCCCGTTAGCAAGAGGAGAACTCCAGTGCATCGGCGCCACCACCGTGGACGAGCACCGCAAGTACATCGAGAAGGACCCGGCGCTTGAACGAAGGTTCCAGCCAATCATGGTTGAAGAGCCGTCCGAAGAAGACGCGGTTGAGATTTTGTTCGGGTTAAGGAGCCGGTACGAGAAGTACCACGGGTGTGAGTACACTGACGATGCGTTGGAGGCGGCGGTGAGGATCTCGCACAGGTACATCGCCGACCGGTTCCTCCCAGATAAAGCCATAGACCTCATCGACGAAGCCGGGAGCAAAGCGAAGATCGACCAATACATGTCGCGCAAAGAACTGGAGATGGAAAAATCAAACGGCGAGCTTGATTCCACATCCATGGAACAGATGGACCAGTGGCGACAGTTGAAGGAAGTCTCACTTATGAAGGAGGAGCGAATCAAGGAGGGGTTGTTTGAAGAAGCGAGTCTTTTGAGAGCCAGGGAGCTTGAGGTTAAGAAAGCTTTGATTGCTAATGGGGTGGATACTCTGAACGTCGACGGAGTTTCCAACTTGATCGTCGGCGTTGACGAGATCGAGCACATCGCCGCGAGCTGGTCCGGAATCCCGGTGCAAAGGATGACGGACGACGAAGCCGTTGTCTTGAGCAACATGGACGATGCGTTGACGAAGTGCGTTGTTGGTCAGGCTGAAGCCGTCAACGCGGTGGCGCGATCGATGCGACGCGCCAGATGCGGCTTAAAAGACGCCGACCGCCCAATCGCGTCGATGCTCTTCGCAGGCCCCACTGGCGTCGGCAAAACGGAACTCACGAAGTGTTTGGCGGAGCGGTATTTCGGCTCAGCGGACAACATGGTGCGGCTTGACATGAGTGAGTACATGGAGCGGCACTCTGTTTCCAAATTAGTGGGCGCCCCCCCCGGGTACGTCGGTTTCGGCCAAGGCGGCACTCTCACCGAAGCCGTGCGCCGCAAACCCTTCGGCATCCTGCTCTTCGACGAAATCGAAAAAGCGCACCCCGACGTGTTTAACATCCTTTTGCAGATGATGGAGGACGGACGGTTGACGGACTCACAAGGCAGGGTCGTGAGCTTCAAGAACACGTTGATCGTGTTGACTTCGAACGTCGGCGCGAAGATGATTGCGAAAGGTGGGAACACCCTGGGGTTCGACATCGACGTCGAGGGAGAGGGCGAAGACTCGGCGGCCTACAAGCGCATGCGGGACAAAGTGCTGGAGGAGCTGAAGAACTTCTTCAGGCCCGAGATGCTCAACCGCCTCGATGAGATTGTGTGCTTCAAGCAGCTGGAGGAGGTGCACGTGAGTGAAATCGCGCGGCTGATGTTGAGGGAAACGGCGGAGAGGATGCGGGTCAAAGGGATGGAGCTGGCGTTGACCCCCGCCGCGTTTGCGAAATTGCTGGAGATCGGCTTCGACAAGGAGTATGGGGCTAGGCCGTTGCGCAGAGCGATTACTTCCGTGGTAGACGACAACCTCTCCGAAGCCCTGCTACGAGGCACGATCCAGGAAGGGGACGTCGCGGTGGTTGATTTTGACGCGGACTACGCGTCGGGTGTCGGCACTGAACGCGAAGGCGCTGAAAACGTGTACCAAGGCATCTCCGTCATCGGTGTTTCGGGCGACCCGGCGTTATCCGGCTTCGAAACAGCGTGGTGTTCCTTCGGCGTGGATTTCGAAGCCGATGTCGAGGAAATCACCTACGCCAATGGAAGGGTCAACAGCAACGTGGTGTCACGAGGGCCGGTGACCAACGACGTTGCGGCGTAATGGAGAGGAGAGGAGATAGATGTATGTATGAGCGATGGGTCTTTTTTTGCCGCGACTCGGTTACCTTTTGTAAACTATAAACGACTTTTGTTCAACCTTTTCTGTCTAAATACTCCTACAACATCCCTCACGACAACACCCACCCAAACACCCACTACAACATCGGTTCCGGTTCGCCGTGCGTTTCCTTCCAGTGCTTGACGTGTTTGCGTCTGTGCGTGGGGAGCTTTGTACCCAGTACGGGCCACGCAAAATCATCGCCTCCAATACTCTTTGCCGTAAATCCTTTCTCACTCACTCGCGCCATGATTCGCACGCTCTCCGTGGACGCGAATGCGGAAGCCTCGCGGTTGATGTGATCCGTTCTCAAGGACGCGGCGTGGTTAGACAGACGCTCGGCGCCGATGCTCATCCTGATGATTTGGGTAGAGGGTGTGGGCATTTGGTCAGAGGGGAGATTCAGGTGGGGCGGAAAAGGCAAACTCGGGGTGACTTCAAGGGAATCACAATGGGTACTTACTTCCGCTCGTGCGCCATGGCTTCCTCCAGCTGCGCGAACTCCCTGGTCGTGGAGGGCATGTCTCGCGACATCGTGGCCGTTAGAGCGGTAGGGCACGAGACGTCCACCAGCCCTGCGCAGGGAGAGTGCTCGGGATTGTGAAAATGCCGACTTTGGAAACAGAAAATATTTTCGCGAAGCATTTATTTTTGTCGTGATCTCATCACTACGTCACTCTGCGTATCGCGACCTCGGGATCGGCGGTCAGGCCCGGCTCCTGAGACATGTCCGACGGTGTCCCTCTCGATGGCCCAACGGCTGACGACGTGAGAAACGATGCGCACGGCGAGGACACACCTTCAACCGCGCTGGCGAATGTTGCGAAAGGTACAGGTGGCGAAAATGACGCAACGCAATCGGCTCCGCGGCCTGGAGGGTTGCTAAGTGTCGTGGCGCGATGGAACCCTCGGGCGACCCCCAAGTTCACAACTACGGCGATTCTTTATTTACTTGGCTTGTTCATCGCCTTCGGGGCGAGGCCTCCGGTGGTGATTACCGACGAAATGCAAGTAAGTTATTTCGAAAAGATGGAGTTCGCTGATTCGATTGATTACGAGCCGCGAATGGCGGCGGAGAGCGCGTTGCACCGAGCCTCTATGAACACTCGCAGGGCGAACCGGTTTATGTGCAGCTGGAATGAAAATTGCCGGACGAAAGTAAAGGGGTTGAAACAGATAGAGAAGAAGCTGTGGAACGAAGCTGAAGTATATCGCGCTAAAAGAAAAGCATTAATCAAAGACGCTAAAAGTAGTTTAGGCCTTTGGAGTTCCTTGGGCATCGACGAGACTAAGAGCTTGTTCCGAAAAGCGTACGAAAGCGGCAAAGTGTACGCCACTAGAACGAGCTATTACGACACTTTCTGGTTGATTCTGTATGGTAGATCAGATGACTCGATGGTTGAACTGTTAATCAGGTGGGGCTTCCAGGTGTTGATGAACTTCACGGCGGGGATGACGCGGGCGGTTTTTAGTTTTGCGTGGAGTTTACCGTCAGTTATTTCAGACTACGGAGCTAGTACGTTGAGTGCTATTTCCTTTTTCATCGTAGCCGTGATAGCTGCGATGAGCGTAGCTTTTTCGTTGCTATTGTTACTGTTTGGTACTGCGGGAGGGGTTACTTATGGTGTCGTTGCTGCTGCACCTGCCTTGGCGCGTTTAGAGCAGAACCAACGACAGCAAGAGCGGCAAAGACTTCTCAGGGAACACCAAAGGAGGCGGGGAGGTTTTGGGGGTCGACCGCACGAAGATTGAGAGTATATCTTGTAATCATTCATATTTCGATACCTTCGGTACTCTATGCAAGCTTGGTCTCTAGTGTACTCTTGTAACGTCGTCCTACTCGAGTTCTTCGCAGGGAAGACACGTGGCGGCGAGTAGCGTGGTGAACCTTTGGTCGTGTGGCACTCTGCACTCTACGCACTTCCGTCGAACCTTGCCGTGCGGGCAAGGGTTGCACAGCCAGCAGTCGGTTTTCATGCGTTCATGCGGGCAACCAGAACAATCCCCGCAGTTGTACCGCAAACGGCGGTGTTCACACGGACGGCACTCGCGGCAGCTGTGCTTCAGCTTGCCGTGCGGACAGGGGGTGCACTTCGCACACTTTCTCTTGATACGGCCGTGGGGGCAGCCCACGCACGCCACGCAGTTCTGTTTCACCTTGCCGTGAGGGCAGGGGTTGCACTCCGCGCACCAGGCTTTTCGTTTGCCGTGGGGGCATTTGCCTTCGGACCACGGCATGCTCGGCGATAAGTGAACGAGAGGTGGACTCGTTGTGAGGTGAGTGAGGGGACTTCCTTTTGGAATTTCCAAGAAACGCCTTTTCGTCTTCTGTTTTCTTCGCGAAAGGAGTGACAACGACACCGCGCGACGTCACAGCTGTCCGAGCCGCTGTGGTATTCGGTGGCGCGCGGAGCAACAGGTTGATGTTCTCCGAAACACCACTGACGATGACCCGTTTCGTTTTGTCCTTTGTATGCGCGATTAGTCTCACGTCCGTCCACGCATCGCATCTGGCGCATCAGTTCCCGGACAATCCGTCCGACACGAATCAGTGCCGATTGGTCGCGCACGCCACCGTGTTTGACCTGTTCCCCGGGACGGTCGATGTGCTGAGCGGTGATGACAATGACTCCTCCTCCCCGCACGCGTCTCTTTGCAAGCGCGTTCTCAATACGCCGCAGCTCAGGTGCGTCATCGCGTCATCAGCCACTCGGTGCCGTTTACGGAGGGCCAAGGTTTCCGCAAGAGGAAATTGCGACGCGAGTTCCGACTGCGAGACGTGCGTGATGCGTGAAATCGGCCAAGGCGTCGAGTACCGAGAGGATTGTGAGGAAGGGGTTGATGACGATGAGGCAATAAACTTCACAGAGGATTACACAATTCACTCGACTATATACTCGTATAAACCCTCGTCGCTCGACTAGAAGAAAACACAAAACGAACACCAAAAACCAACCGAGTTTCCAAAGATCCACCGCACCATGGAGTGGCAGATTTACTTACAGGAACTTGACGAGGTGGAGATGGTTTGTCGTGATTTTGAGACTGCGTACCGGGCGGAGCACACCTCCAGGGTGTTACAAAGGGTGTTACAGAACGGGATGGACGCTGAGAAACGAAACGAAAAACTACACGCGGAGGCTTTTGAAACTGCCTCCGCTGTTTTGAAAAAAGTCAACGACGCGAAAAAGTTGGCAGAGACAACGGTTTCCAGATTGACTTCCATAGAGAGCATGAGTCTGGATATCACGAATTCGATTGCTGCGTCAGAAAGGAACGCAAAGCAAATCGCGGCTGCGCACTCGAAATCGTTAAAAGAAGCGCAGCGAGGCTTGGACGTGGTAATGGAAATCGTAACGGCTTCCGTGGCGAATATTAAAAAAGTATCGAGGAAAGTTCGGTCCGTGTTCGACATTTTGGTTTCGGTTCGGAATGCGGTTTTTGACGTGCGAGAAACGGTTGTAACGGCTGTTCATAAGGTGGATGCCATGCTTCTAGAGTTGGCAGAAGAAAATGAAAAAAAAAACAATAAACCGTTCACCTCTTGGTTTTTGAAACGTCAAAGCGAGTCGAATAATATTCAGCAAAAGAAAACAAAAACGTACTCTCTGAAAAACGTTTTGTGGAGCTTCGTTTGCGTTACGTGGCGGGTTATTAGAGTATTGATGCGTTGTGTTGGATATACCACGTGGTACGTCGCGTTTTTGCTCACGTGGAGTGCGAAAATGGTCATCGCCATCGTGGCTGTGGTAAAAGTAATCAACTCACCAAGAGCGTATCGACTTCGTCAGAAATACGAAAATGAAAAAAGACAAGAAGTGCTCTTCAACAGACACGAAGAGTTGTTCCGCGAGCTGAACCGCGAACTGCGGGAGACTAAATACTCACTGCAGCAAATCCGACGAGAAAAGTTCGAAGCGGTGGTGTTTGAGCCCAGGGGGGGTTTACGATGGCGCAGGCGAGAGAAAAAGGGTTGCGACGATACGAATAATAACTCAGAACTAACTCAAGAACAGACGGAGCTCGAGAAAACTGTAAATAAAAAAGAACCGCAGCCGCCGCCGCCGCCGCGGACCAGCGCGCGTGTTCGGTCTCCGCGTGCGAAAGGGTGAGGTAGGGGTTGTGAGGGTTGTGTGTGGGTGCTCGTGAGTGATCGTTGTACAGGTGTTTAGTCACATGAAGACTTGTTTATTCGCAAAACAGTTGTGTTCGATCTTGTTCCTCGCTTTCTCAAACTCAACAACTCAAAACTCGAGAAGAACCTTTCTTTGTTTCTCACGCGACGGGCGCCGAGGCTTCTGTCGCGGCCCTGGGCGCGGCGGCGGCGGCGAGTGAGGAGGCAGCAGGGGCTCCAAGAGCAGCGTCTACAGCACCTAGCGTCTCGTAATCAACGTAGTCCAGCTGTTTCAGGGTGCGTCGTTTGACGAGGTCGGGTGAAGGGGCCATCGCGGCAGGTTCGGGGACGACGAGCGGGTCGGGCATCGCAAACGCGTAGTCGTCCACCGCGTCTTCCGTGTCTAATTGCTCATACGATGGCGCATCAGCCATCGGGGGCATCGCGTCTTGGTACAGCTGTAGCAGCGTGCGTCGTCCCGCCACTGGCGCCTCCGCATCCATCTCGTCGTCCATCTCGTACGAGGAGTCGATAGGGACTTCAACCACCGGCGCGATACTTTCAACCACGGGGGCTTCTTCGGGTGCAGCGGCTTGTCGTACGACGTTGATTTGATTTTCAATTCGAGTCACGAACGAGTCGTCCGATTGAAGCAAACGTCTGTTGCCCGCGGCGGGGGCCTCCGCGGCGTCCATCTCGTCGTACATCATATCGTCCATCATAGAGCCCATAGGGGAGTCCATCATAGAGCCCACAGGGGCTTCTTCAGGACCCAGTTGGATCTCTGCGATTTCGTTCTCAATGCGCTGAACGAACGAGTCGTCCGCGGTTTCGGAGAAGGTCTCCGCTTGCAGCAAAATGCGTCGCTTGGTTCCGGGAACAGGCGCGGCGATCGCGCGGGCGCCGAGAGTCTTCCCAGATCCTCCCGGGGTACCCGCGACAACCGCCGGCGGGGCTTCCGTTTCCGTCTCGTCTTCCTCCGACGGCGCAGGCGCCATGGCGTCTTCAATCTCCTCGGCAACGGTGTTCGCTACATCGACCACAGCGTCCGCGGTGGTTTGCACGACGTCAGCGACTGACTGGGAAAAGCCGGTGAAGGTTTCCGCCATCGCATCACCCTGGTCACCGGACTGGAGCAATCGTCTGAGGGCGTCAGGCGCAGGGGCTGGGGCAAGGAACGCATCTTCCACGTCCTCGTACAGGCGGTCCGCGGCGTCGACGATGTCGTCTGCTGTGGTGTCAATAACGTTTTCGACAGCAGCGTTCAAGTTGTTCAAGGTCCCTACTTGCAGCAAAGCGCGTCGCACGGTTCCAGGCAAAGGGTTTAAACCCACGGGCGAGGGGTCCTCTTCTTCGAGAGCTGGGGCGGGCGCGTCAGCTTCCTCCGCCGCCGCCATCTCTTCGGCGACGCGTTTCTTGATCTCCACTACCGCTTCAGCGGTAGTTTTGGTGACATCAGCGACCGCTTGGGAGATGGCGGCGATGCTTGACGCCGTGGCGTCACTGGACAGCAGCGCGCGACGAGGGGTGGCTTTAGCGGACACGACCGTGACGTGCGACGACGCCGCGATCGCAGCGACGAGCGCGAGCGAGGCGATACGCGAGCGTACGGTGGTCTTGGGCATGGCGTGTGGTGGTGGTGGAAGGTGGGAGGCGCTGGATGCGGCGTATGTGCGTTGAGAAGTGGAGCGCAAAGCGTGTGGTCCTCCCCTTCTCGAAACGTCGCCACGCGCTTTGGCCCGAGAAAACACGTGGTCACTTTTGCGGTTCCCAGAACTTTGCTTTCGAGAGGTCCAAGACAAACCCAGGTGGCCAATCGACAGCCTCGAGTTCGTACCAACGAACTGCTGCTTCCGAGAACCACGAGGCATGATTCCGAGAACAACGGTAGGCACGTCCAAGACAACAAAGAAAGGAAAAACTTGGCGAATATTTTTGGCAAACTTTTTTGCAAATATTTTTTCAATTTCAACTTCACCCGCTGAGGAACGGGTTATTGCTCTTCCTGGGAATATCCGCGGGTCGTTCCGCGGGCACGGGAATTTCGCGTGGCGACGCGGATTGCGACGACCCTCCAGTTCTTGCTACGGGCTGTCTTTTCGGGGAACCTTGAGGTGAGGTTTCCGCGTCTATCCGCCGCGGCGGCGACCGAGTCGAGTTTCGCGGCGGTGTGGGAGGCAACTCGCTTTTTACCGGAAACTGTTTGCCTGCAGGCGGCGGCGACGTAACCGTCACCGGCACTGAGTGCATCACCGCGGTGAACGCTTTCGCGTTCGTGGCGTTTGCGTGTGCCATCATCTCTAACATCGCGGCCATCTGCGCGCGTAGCCCTTCCAGTTCCGTTTGGACTAACGTACCTTGCGCGGTGACTGAATTCTTAATTTCCAAAACCTCAAGTTCCAACTTATCGACGCGCGAGGGGTTTTTCGTAGGCGTATTTAGTGTAGCAGTTGGTCGTACTGGAGTAGTATTCCGTCGTGTACTGGGTGGTCGTACGCGCGCTCTAGGAGTAGCAGTATTAGTAGTGTTCGTTTTTTCCTGACTGACGACCCGGGCCTTCCCAACGGACGCCACGGTTGTTTTCAAAAAACTCGCCGAGTTGGTATCGACCAGCGACTTCACCGCTCGCTCCGCCGCGCGTTTTGAACTCGACCGCTCCGCCTCTGTTTTCTGTTTCGCGAGCTTTGCCTTTTGCGCGGCAGTTTTAGCCGTCTCGCGCTCACGCTGGCGCACTCGAGCCGCAGCCGCGCGAGCTGCGGCTGCGGGATTGGCAGCAGTAGTTACAGCGTCTACTCGTGCAGTAAAATTCGGGTCTACGCGTGTTTGCTCCACAAAGGATTCCGTGGCGCCGTAGGAGCCTTGTTGGGTTCGCGATTTGATCAACGGCGATGCCTCTTGAGTTATTTCTGATTCCCGTCCCGGAGTCGTTCCCTTCGTTGGAGACACCACATTCGCGTAATCCCTCAAAGGCGAGACGTCCCCGCCGTGCGCAGGGATAGTCTCGCGTCGCAGTGATTTCCCACTTGGCGAATTCGCGTCTCCGAGTGGAATGTTCCGGATGTTCTCCACCGTGCCTTGCGTGGATTCAAACCCCCAGGGTCCGCGTTTTTTGTACGGGTGCTGCGTGGGGTTCACCTGGCCGTGTTCAATCGCGTTCTGGTGTATTTGCCGCGTGACGATTTCGGACCGCAGTTTGCGTAACCGCTTGAGCTCGGACTCCGCCGCGGCGACGAGTTTTTTAGCTTCACTCTTCGCATTCGCGCGTTCTTTGACTTGGCTTTCCCATTGCGCCGCTCTCTCGTTCCTGTTGCTCTCCGCTGTACGCAACCGCTCTCTCCACGGTTTCTTTCCCGTACTCGAGAAGGCAAACGCGCCGTCGCTGCACCGCCAGTCCACGGAGTCGAGCTCGTAGTCGACTTTGGCAGAGGGTTTCATTTGACTCGAGTAAGGACTTTTCGACGTACGCTGTTGTCCTGTTCCAGGCGAAGACGGCGACCCAAACCCTCCCGGTGACTGTAATATGCGCTCCAGCGCATCTCTCGCCGCGGCTTCCTGTTGCGCGAGAGTGGCATCCTCCTGCGCGTCGGAAAGAGTCGATTGGTGTGTAGGTGTAGCACTTGTAGCGGGAATACTACGACTAACTGCTCTGTCGGGAAGCAACCCGCCTCTTCTCGCCATCTCCGCGGCGACCAGCGCCGCGGCGTCGGCGGCGCCCGCACGCTCCGCAACTTCCCGCGCCGCGAGCTCTGCTTTCAAAAAATAAATTTCACGTCGTTTTTCCGCCAGGTCTTTGGGGAAGTATCTTTCGCCAGTAGGGGTAAGGACAGACCGGTTTGTTTGTCCGACATGTCCGACAGAATCTTCACCTGACGCAATGGGGAACCCAAACTTTTGCCGTTGGCCGCTCGGGACTTGGCGGTACAGGCGCTCGAAGATTGGAAGTCTTTCTTTAAGGTTGGGTACCGGTTCTTGAGTTAGCGATGAGTCCAGTGTGTCACGCGCAGTCTGTTCCCCTGGCGTTGTGAACTGAATGGCTCGTTTTTGGCGTTCAGGGGTCTTTCGAGAAGGCGTCTTGCTAGATCTCCCTGGATTACCCAGCGCCTCGGTTGGCAGCCATCCTTGGAAGGTTCCACTCATCGAGTTCGTGTCTGCTGGCTTAGGATGCGACCACGCGGGTTTGGGCGGTGTGACTCCGGTTCGGTGAAGAATGACAGGGCTCCCGTTCGCCAGCCGGGTCAACAAAGCATCCACCTCCGTCTCCGTCGGTATGCTGACGTGCGTGTGCACGCGTGCGTTCTGCTTTGCTTTCGCCCGTCTCGAGCGTTTCGCGGACAGCGTGTTATCATCAGGCGTAGACCCGCCACCCTCGCGCAGGGTGTTTTGGAAATTCAGGTTCGCACGCATGGCCTCGCCCTCCGCGTCGCCGCCCGTGCCCTTGCGCATCGAGCGGCGGTAAAACGCATCACTGCCGGGGCTAGACGCGACCGGCATGGTCGCGTGAGGAGAAATGGAGTAAGGATTGGAACCAACGACTAACTTTTGCAAATCGTCGCGAAATGAAACGAAAAAGAAGGCACTTTCGCAGGTTGTGACAGAGTCGCAGAGACGCTTGAGTAATAAATCCTTCCTATCAACTCCCAAACTCTACCGGTCAGCTCACCCACTCTCACCCCTTATTTCATCGCCTTCTTCCCCTTCATCATCCCGTACGTCATCAGGTCGCAGTCGAACGCGCGGTGCATCCTTTCCAACGTGACGATTTCGCGAATCGTCTTCCACCAAATCCGTGGCCCCGCTTTCACAACCGGCCACGGGTCATACACCCCGACCCAGATCGAGTGCCTCCAGCTCCTGATTGTTTCCTTGACCCAATTCGCGGACCCTACCGTTGCCATTTTTTCAGTGCCTTCCATCAACCGCACGTATTCTTCAATCGACACGAAGTACGGGTGCGCCCACTCTTCGTAAAGAAATTTTAAGTTTTCCTGTTCTTTTTGAGAAAAAGGAGTTTCTGGAGTCGTCTCCCTTTGGCACCACGTCGCGATAACGATCGTCCCCCCGGGTTTCAACACCCGAATCATCTCCTCCACGTACCGCTTCTTGTCCGGCATGTGCTCGCCGGATTCGCACGCCCAGACGAGGTCGAACGTGTCGTCCTCGAACTCCAGCGCCAACGCGTTCATGACTTGGAACGACGCGTTCGTCACGCCTTGGTCTTTCGCGAGTTGAGTCGCTCTCTCAACCTGATTAGGCGACAACGTAATACCTTGTACTTGTGACTTTGTTCCGAGGCTTTTCGCCAAGTGTCTACTCGTGCCTCCAATACCGCACCCCACATCCAGCACCCTTGCCGGCTCAGCAGGACACTCGCTCCACTCCAGCATTTTATCCACAAAGTCGAACTTTGCTTCGATGAAATCCTTGACGTTGCATCCCAACAACGTCCCACCTCCTTTCGCCATGTCTTCGTCCGTGTAATACCCCAAGTGGATGTGTTCGCCCCAGTAGTGCTCCAAAATGCCCTCCTCAGTCCACGCGTCGTACTCCTCGCCTACCGTGCCTACGGAGGCGCCGTCGGGGCCTTGCTGGTAGGCTCGTGACGGGGTGTCTAGCAGCGTTTTGATGGTCACCCCGGCCGCTACCACCACCGCAGCAGCTAAATATTGAGGCGCGATGCCGTTGGGGAAGATGCGTAGCGGGTTCGCCGTGGTATCAGCCACGCCGATTGCTTTCGTAGCCGCGGAGATCTGGGCCAGCTCGGTAGCGCCGTGCGATTTCAAAACAGGGGCTGATAGCTCGGAGAGGGACAGGGAGGGACCGCGCGCGGAGGACACCGCGTTCCCATCATCGGAAGCTTTTCCAACCGCGCCGATGCGGAGCGCGAGTCTGTTTCTCGACACGCGCGCTCCCGACAAAGGCGCGTTGGCGCGTGATTGGCGAGCTCGAACGGCGCCGCGCGTGAAGGCCGGCGCGGCGACGGAAACAGTCGCCGACATGATGTCCTCGCGTATCGGGATGTGGCACACGTCTCTACGAGAATGTCGACGACACAAACCATCGATCGCGCAACGCTCGCCACCTGTCCGGATGACGTGGCTGGATGAGGCAAGCAGGTCGACGAAAAAGGCTCGAAAAGAAACACGCTGTGACTAAATACTGGTGCTGTACCGGTACTCATTTTTTTTATAAAAAACGTCTACTTGCCGAAGATCCCCTTGAGGAACTTCACCGCGTTGTCGTTGAGTAGCGGCTCGTCGAACTTGTCCATCATCTCCTTGAACCCAGGCGCTTGCTGCGCGTTCGCGAGCGACGGATCTGATCTGATTTTTTTATAATCGGTCCATCCCGCGCCCATGCACTTCTTCAGCGCTTGCAGCGAATTGTCAACCTGCCCCAGCTTCGAGAAGCAGCACGCGATGTTATACTCCGACACGCGATAGATCTCAGTTGCCATCTCAAAGCTATCCGACATGTAGTTCTTGGGCTCCAGCGCGGCGACTTCCTCGAACACAATTAAAGCCCCGTCGCAGTCGTCCTTGTTGTACAGCGCGATGCCTTCGTCGAACATGTCCAACCGCTGAACTTCCAGTTCCTTTTTCTTTGAAAAGTTTTGCATCTGCTGTTCTTTGGTGCCAGCGCCGTAGTTCCCGCCCGCTCGTTCAGCGGCCATCGCGGTGCTCTTCTCGTTCTGCTCCAGCGCACTCAAGTCGCCGCCCATCTTCTTCATCTTCAAGTAAATATCTCCGTTCCGGTTCTTCATGGCGTAAATCACCTGGCCGTACGAATCGGCGTCCCAAATCTCATCTCCAAAACTCGCAGAGACGGCCACGATTTTATCCCCGATCTCGAACTCGTCGTACTCGGGCTCGGGGGGGACGAACGCGACGTACGCGCCTCCGTCGTTGCCTCTGGCGAACTTGACACCGACCGGTTTGGGCAGCGTCACTTCGTAGATGTCCTCGGTTGAAATTGCGGCGCTGCCGGGGCCGTACCCGCGGTCCACCTCGGCCCTGGTGATGGGCGAAACTTTCGTGCGCGAGGCAGCGCGGGCGCGCTTGGCGACCAGCGTGCGCGCCGCGACGGCGGAGGAGAAGGTGAGGGCGGAGGACATCTTAGCCGAGTGGCGGCGGACGACGGACGCGGGGTTGGTGCGTGCGAAAGAGAGGCTCGGGGACGGCGCGAGTCGATTGTCAAGAAATTCGCGAAAAGCTCTCGAACCGCCGTCGAGCCGAGGAGACGTGGCCACGTGTGCTCCCTGTTCCGCCAGCTGGCACGACCATTTTCGCAGCAGTCACAAGCGCATGGAGGAGCACTAAAAAGGTGAAAAAAACAAACGCGCATGCACTTGGTTGTGATTCTCGTAAACATAAAGGCGTCGAGGAGACACCGTTGGTACTCGTAGGGAAGAGTAGTAATACGTAACACGAGCGTAACTCAAGTCGGACAGGCCTGCGGAGGTGAGTGAAGACACGAAGGTGAGTCGCGTTGTCGCGGCGAGTGCAAAAATAAAATAAAAAATCGAAGGCGCGGGCTCGAGTGAATTTAGTCCGTAATTGAGTAGAACGCGCTCAGTAAAAAAACGCGCTCTGTGGAGTGAAGACCCCAAACCGGTTGTCTGGCCGGCGCTGCTGATTGCTCAACAGCAGGGTTACTCTGCGCAACTGAAGTAAGAAGTCTGGCTCACAGAGGAAGAACCGCTTCAGGCAAAGTGGCGCTTGAAAAGTTTTGAGAAAAACCAAAAGAATGATTGATGGCCATCCAACTGAACGGAACAGACCAACCCTTATCCCACCCGAACCAACATTGAAAAACAAACAGAACAAACACAGACACATTCCACGCCTCGGATAGTTTGAGGCAATCAATTCTTAAGTCGTCACGTGGAAGTCCGGTAAGGACAACGTAATTCGGACGAAAGAAATTTCGTCTTTGGCGTCGAGTCGCGTCGTCTGATTTTGCTTTCGCCGCTCCGGGTCTTGAGTTACGACTCAAAGAAATAACGTCGTCTCCGCTCAGTACTTCTTAGAGGGTGAAGGTATTGGTGCCTCACGTGGAAGTCCGGTAAGGACAGCTTGATTCGGCGATGACGTATCCTCAACGCGGAGACGAGGAGTAGGTTTATTGAAAAGTAGCATCAAAAAACACCAAAAAAAAATTAAAAAAATGTCGCACGAGAGATTGAGCGACTGTTCAGGGTCGATCGCCGGTAAGACAACCGTCCGAGCGCTCACCCATTCCCGAGACTTAGGCTCTGCCTGTGAACGACGGGAAAGCATCGCATGTGCCCGGGGGCTCTCTACGCCTTCTGCTTTGTCCAGGCACCTTGTTGACATAGGTCGACAAGGGTTTTTGAATATAAAAAACCAAAAAACGAAACTCAATCTCGCCGTCTCGAACGCGGTCAGAACAGAAACGATTCATGGGCTATGGAATGACCAAGGAATGCCCGTGTTCACCCCGGGAAGCAACCCTCGGCGCCTCGCCGCGGCGGCGTACCACCGCGGGTAGTACAGTTCTTTCATCATACCACGAGATGAAATTAAATAATTTCGACGAGCGTTGACTGTTCGGCGCGATCAACGCATCCGGCAGGCACCAAGCGCGCACCTGTAATTTTTCACCTCCAGCTTTCATCGACAAGTTGTTTGGCTTTTCCGGTTTGAGTTATCACTGCTTGGCTTGAGGTATCACTATATCAACCATTACGAGCGCAATGCGTATCTGTTGAGACGATAAATAGATAAAGTGAATCGGGTCAGAGAGGTTTGAGAAAAGGTATCCCGAGAAAAAAACATTCGCGTTCTCCGTGCACTCGCGGTCAGGACAGAAACGAATCACCGGCTGCGTAATGACCGAGGAATGCCCGTGTTCACCCCGGGAAGCAACCCTCGGCACCTCCCTTTGTGGCGTGCCACAAAGGTCGTGCGAATTTATCGATCATCCCACGAGACGCGTGACGTCGCGACACTATAAAAAAAACAATTGTTGCTGCTCCTTTCGAGGTCCATCTGCATTTTTTCTTCAAGGCCCCGGAGAGGAACATCCCGTGAATGTAGCCCTCTCTCAAAACGAAGCCCGATTGCGAGTGTTCTACGTTCGCTTTTCCAGGTGACGTTCTGCGAGAGGGCGGAGAGGAGAAGAGTGCATGGGCAAACAGTCGGAGGACAGCGTTACGCAAACTCTCAAACTCTCAAAAAAACCAACCAACGCAACTCTCGTAACAAAACTTTCTTCAGTCGAAAGATGGTGATATATTGAACTTTGATCGTCACCGAGTAGTAGATCATCAGTCGTGTGGATCAAATTATACATCAAAAGAAATACGTTTTGTTACGAGAGTCACTTTCGAGTTGGTTGGCAATCGCATTCGATTGCAACAAAAAAAACCTCTTCAAAAAGTTTCGGACGAATTAGGTTATGCATCTACGGATGGACTGCCGTAGATAACCGTAGATTTCGCCCCTGTTCTGGGCACGGAAAGTACAACCTTCAGGTTCGCGCAGTGCGGGTATCAAGCGCCCGCGAGCCTGTACACACTCGTGCCGTGTAGTGAGATGTCGTATGACTATATAGTCACGGAGTTTCTATACGTCAACGTCAATCACGGAAAAAAAAAACCAACGCCAAAACACCCCATTGTCCAAAAGTCGATGTCTGTTCAAGCCTCAGATGTAATGCTCAATTGGCATCATGGCCGCAGAGAGGTTTGCCCGATAACTACTCCGGCCCCTAGACGGACATCAGTAGCCAAGCGTTAAGTGGGTCTTCACTGGTTTCAAGACGGGCAAAGGGACCGAGGCGGCGGGGCGCTTTGGAGAGCGGCGGCGGGCGATAAATGTGTTTACCTAACCAACAACAAGTGCGTTGGAAGGGAGGTTTACGGGGTGTCCTGGTGTGACTTACCGTTACGTTTGCACGTCGCAAATAGCACCGATCTGGATCTTGACCGATCAAATAGAGACCCGCGGCATGCGCCGCCGCGAGTGGAGAGACGAGGGGAAGAGGTCACGCATCATAAGAAAAAAAAGTGTACGGTGTGTAGGCGCACATAAGGGGTTTTCACGAAAAGTTGATTTTATAATTAATATATAAATCCAAAAATGTGGAATGACGACACTGAACACCTATAAACGGTGCGCACTGGATTCCTGGATTTACGAGGGAGGGATGGCATACAGTGTTTCACCCCTCTTTCACACGGGGAAGTAGCTCAGATGGCAGAGCGCTCGCTTAGCATGCGAGAGGTACGGGGATCGATACCCTGCTTCTCCACTTTTGAAGTTTTGGCCCAGAATTGGAATTGGATTTTTTTATTTTTTGGAGAGGGAAGGATGAGACGATAGGTGATACAGTAAGGATTACACTGTTGTCTTGGATTACAGACTCATCTCTATGCGCGCATCTCTCTGCCACCCACCAACTCATTATAATTCATGACTAAATACCCTATCAAAGATTCACGCACGACTCGTACGTCGGCACCATGTACTTTATGTTGATGAACGCGTCTTCGCCGCCGTACTTTTCAAACAGCTGAAGGGTTTCCAAGACCAGTTCCCCTACGTTTATCTTTTTCCGTTGCGCGTAATCAATGCCATCCCCTAAATTCGTGTTCCGGTTCTTGAACACGTTCAGGATTGGCAGGATTTGGCGGTAGTACGGGACCAAGGCTTCGCCTACTAATTCAGCGCTGACCACCATCTTTTGGAGCAATTGTAACACGATGCAAATCACGCTCGGGTCCCTTGTGTTCAGCGCGGTCTTAATGGGAATAATCAGCTGCGGAATCGTGGGTAATATCTTCGCGCCTCCCGCTTTTAACATGTCCTCGACCCCCTTCACGGCTAAAAACCGGTACGGCTCCTCCTTCTCCCGTATGCCGTCGAAGAAAATAGGCAGGTAATGGTGGTAGTCTAATTGATCGATCTCCACTTTCCAGGAGATTACGTTTTTAGATGAGGATCGAACCGCGACCGGCAAGTCCCCCCTTTCATAGAACTTCCGGAACTGCGTGTCAGGCGGGTTGTCGCGCTTCGTGTATGCATTAGCTTTCGGGGGTTGGATTTTTGTCGGGGACTGAATGCTCACTAGGGTTGATGACCCAAATGAGCCCTGGCCTCTTGTACTATACAAATCGCCTGACTTGATATGCGCCCCGTCGCCCTTCCTTAAAAACTTATCCGTGGTGGGTTTCTCAACAGGCCACTGGTGGGATTGCGTTTTCGAGAAGTACTTGGGTACGGGGGCGGTGGAGACGGCATGCGCACCGGGGCGGCGGCCGAACGTGGGGCGGGTCTGGTCGAAACACTGATGGGTGAATGGAAAGGAATGGAATGGTTAGAATTTGGACATTGAAAAAGGTTGTCTCGATTTGGATGCCTTGAACCGCAACCCCCATCTACTTACCGAACCCGACTGCACGCTGGGCATGTCCGAGGCCATGCCTTTGATCTTGACGTCGCAGTACCTATGAAGGAAGAAAGATGAGAAGGTCAGCCTTTGTGCTGCGAATCGGGGACGGGGACTGGGACGGGGACGGGCAGGGATGCCAACAGCCCGGGATCGTGTGTTTGATTTGGGCAATTCGCGGTTCGAGTCATCCCCAGTATCCCGAGAGTCACTTACTTGTCCACGAACAGCGGACCGCCCACGTCGACGGATTTCATGTCGCTCATCATGCGTCTCTTTGCGATGAACGAAACGGGACACGTCACTTGTGTGTGTCCGTACGAATGGCGGGATTGCACCGCGGTGGGGCGAGACCGAATTTCCTAATCGGGAAGTGGGGACTCCGAAGTTTGGGCACCTGCTTGATGGGGTTAGGTTTCGGGTTTCGGCGATTTGTGATGACGTCGTACTTCGCACTTCCCCACGTGCGTGCCTCCATCCAAATCCGCACACTTATACACCATGGCATCCACCGCATGTCGCATCTGCACGTGCGTGCCGGTCGCGGCGTCAACTCGCGTCGGCCCTGTACACAAGACGCGCGTGGCATCAATCGCCCCCAAAACCGTTAGGTCACAATCCGCCCGCAGTTCCGTCATAGTGAACATCAAGAAAGGCATGCTGGCTGAGATCATGGACGACGGCGTAGACGGCAAGGCCGCGGCTCCAGCGAGCACGAAGTGCCCGTGTGGGTCAGGTGGTGAATACGACGCCTGTTGCGGTCTGTTACACGATGGTAAAGGAGGTGACTCAGCAACTCCTGAGATGATTGTGAGAGCAAGATTCTCCGCGTATGTTAAAAATCTGCCAAAGTACGTCGTTTCCTCAACGCACCCGGAGTCCAAAGACATGAAAAGAAAGGACGATCCAGCGGAAGCTTTGGAACAACTCGAGACCGACGCCGCTTCCACCATGAAAACCGTAAACTTCACGAAAATAAAAAAGATTAAAGTCACCGACGGAAAAGAAAAGGACGAGCAGTTCGTTTCGTACGAGGTCGCTTACAAGGGGGCGGGGAAGAAAAACAGATCGGGCGCCAAGACGCTAGCGGAAAGAAGCCGGTACAGGAAACACGAAGGGAAGTGGATGTACTTCGACGCGTTGCCGCTGAACAGCAGCAGTACCAAGATGGAGGGGCAAATTTAGAGGGTGTGGGTGGTATACCTATAGTCTATTAATGTGGTCCATACATGTCATGTTCGCCACCTGCTATTCATACTATTCTCCCCCCTAATAGTCAACCTCTTCTCTTCCTCCGTGAGATACTGCGCTAGCTCCAAAAAACCCTCCAGCCGTGCCATTTCCCCCGGCGTGTTCCCGTCCCCGTCTGCCAGCAAGTGGGAAGCGTCCAGATTTCCCTGACTAATAAGCCACACGCACGTTTCAAAACCGCCAACCACCGCGGCTTTGTGCAAAGCGCTGTGGCCGTTTTTGTTTTTTATTTTGATATCGACGCCGGTGTTTTGTAGGTATAAAAACATAGGGATTGCATTGTAACGCCTTTGCGCCGCCCACTGCGAAGCGTTACACCCAAAGCTGTTCATGGTGTGGATATCCGCGTTGGCGTGGTGGACGAGCCAGTCTAACGTGGCGTATCGCAGTGAGGGACTTTCTTTTCTTTTTTTATCGCCTACATCATTGCCTTCACTTTCCTCGCCTTCTTCATCGCCTTCATCCTCTTCTTCTTCGTCCCCTCCCCCTCCTCCCCAGACTGCCCACATGAACGGCGTGGTGCCGTCGAAGGTGGGTTGGTTAATTGACACGTGGTGATTTTCATGTAGCCATTTGCACACCTCAACTCTACCGTTCCGGGCCGCCCAGTGCATCGCGGTTCGGCCGTCTTTTATTTGTTTTCGATTAGGGTCCTCGCCCAAAGTTTCCACCAAGAATTTGCAAACATCGAGCGCCCCGCTCCCGGCCGCCCAGTGAAGCGCACATGACCCGTTGTGGTCGGTGGAGGTTGGTTGTAAAGGGTCCCAATTTTTCGTTTCATAGGCGTGACCTGTAGCGATATAACTATAACATATACAGTCTTTGAACAACGGTAAGTTCCCGTCACGCGCCGCCGCGAGGGCTTTGTGGAGTGGTTTTTTTCCGTCGCCTTGAGCAGCGGTTTGACTGTCATCACTGTGCGTATCCGTATTACCCAAATAATAACCAGCACTGCGTACCACCACCATGGCGTTCCTTGCCTCTTTAACGTTCCCCACCGCGAGTTCATATGACTCCCGATGCCGCACCATCCCGTGTTCCCGCAAGCCTTTGTCGCCTTGCAGAAAGGTTTGGCACTTTGCGCACAGGAGCAGGTTTTTTGAACGCGCTTGTAACAAACGCGTAGTCGTGACGAAGGAAAGCTCACCCCCGGGTTTCACCGGACGCCTGGGTTTGACCGGTTTTGTTGATAGACCCGGGAGTAGTGTTGAACCAGGCAACAGTTCATCGGATGTTTTTTTATTGGTTTCTTTGTCGTCATCAGAAGTACTTCCGTCGGTAACCAGCGCGTGCGCGACGATTTCGCCTAATTTTTTCGGGTTTGTCGCTTCCACGATCGCGTCCGCTAACGATGAAACGTTTTCATAAACTCGGTGTTTTACAGTTCCGTACGTGGTTTTTGATAAGACTCTGATACCTTCGATTCCGTTGCGGTTAGTCGTACAAGGTGGATTAGTATTAGTATTAGCATTAGTATTCGGTCGCAAGCGATACACGCGATACTCGCCGGGACTCGCTTCTTTCGCGAAAGTTTCAACAGCATCGGCTTTGCATATTTTGTTTTCCTCACCCCCATTTCTCTCGCGCTGCATCGCCTCGTTGTAAAGCTTTCGAAACAGTGTCACGGGGGCGTGGCACTTGACGTCCGCGGCGTGTGTACGCGGCGCGGGGGGGTTGTCGCCGGATGGCGTGCGTTTGGGGCGCTCGCGGGGCATTGAAAACACCTCATTTGCGATTTCGGTACCGCACACGTCTGCGGCAGCCTCTAAAAGCAACGAATGAAGCTTCGCCTCGTTCGTGTCATTTTGGTCATACAGCACATCAGCTGAACCATCCTGCGCCGGTGACGTGCTCATCGCCCGCGTCGCCTGGACACAGGAGGGACCCAGGACGCCGCGTCACGAAGACGCGCGCCCCAGACAGTGCCCGGCGCGACAACCTGAGATTGAGTCTCCTGAAATAAAGTTGAAAAAACAGGTTGTTCGTTTTCGACTTTTCGTTGCGATCAAGAATGACGGTCATCAAGTCGACCACCCGTCACACCGCCACGCACCTCCGTGGCGCAGACGGCTTTGTGTCGTGATGTCCGCGGTCACGAGTGCCCACGTGCCCCTTGCGGTGCGGCGCTACTCACAGTCCACCACGCAGGTACCCTCCGGACGTTCCACGCGCATCCAAGGAAACTTCCAGACTGCAAATGGCAGACGAACCACGAGTACCCACAGAAGAGTTCGGGACGTTTCTGCATCTGCCGTGTTGGACGACCCCGCGTATTGGGCTTCCGTCAAAACGCTGATGACCCCGAACATCACGGTTGACTTGTCACTCCCATCGCTCGCCGCGTTGGCCATAGGAGGGGGGTTGTGCTTGTTTCACTCGTGGGAAAGCATAGAGGCGAGTAAGGGATGGAAGGAAAACAAACAAAAGACGACCTCGGTTGATGAAGATTCAAAGACCAGTGCTGAAGATTTTAAGATGAATGCTTCGAGTGCTTCAACTGCGTCATCAACTGCTACTTCTTCGTCACCTGCTTCATCGCAAAGCAAGAATACGAAGAAATACACTTCATACACTACCACCACGAACCAGAAGGTCATGACGAAACAAGAGAGGGAAGCCGCGGAGGCCGAGGCGAGGGCGGAGCGAGTTTTAGCAATCGCCGCGATGAGAGCGCGAGTCGAGATGGAAAATATAGGAGAAGACTCTTCGTCTTCTATGTACAGCCAGTCACAGAATACCCAGAGCAACAACACGTCAACCATAAAAATCGAAGTGTGTACAAACAACGCGTGCGCCAAGCGGGGGGGGAAGGAGCTGTTAGCGGAGTTGCTGAGCATGGCGGAGACGCACGAGGAGAATGGAAAGAAGATGAAAATTGAAGTCAAGCGTTCTCGGTGTATGGACGCGTGCGCGTTGGCGTGCGTGGTGAGAATGAACGGCGTTGACGGCCTGGTGCGACACGCGCACGTCGGGGAGGATGAAGCCGCTGAGGTGTTCGAGCTCGCGACGGGGGAACAGCCGGGTGTGTAGTTGAGAGTCTTGTGCTACTTGTATCATATCTATTTTCAACTACCTACAGATACCTAACACGTTTTCCCCACCCCAGTGGCTCTTCGTTTCCGCCACCGCCGAGTCACTAACACCCCCACCCCAACAACCCCGATAGCCTCCACGGCTGATACTGCAAGTCGCGCAAACCCCGATTCCATACCATTACGATTCGAATAAGAACTCAACACCGATCGCTTTCCCGTCAAGTTTTCGAAGAGACTTTTCTTCGTCTCCCCCTTCCCGTCGCTCGGCCTTCCGATGGTCTTCGCCAGCCCTAACTCCTTTGAAACCCCTGATTCCAGTTTGAAATCACCAGCTTCATCGTGAAGCTTTTGCGTTTCACGGCCTGGGGATAGGGTGTCCTCCGCGCCCACCGACTCCACGCCGAAGGAACCGAAACAATGGTGTTTTTCATTTTGGTATTCGTTTTCGTATTTCGTGGATTCGCCGCTCGTCCGGCACCGGTGTTTGCAATAAGCAAACGGCTCTATGGTGTAGTCGTCCTGACCGGGAGGGAACGGGTGGGACTCGCCTCTGACTTGCTCACGGCCGTGCCCGCCGTTGTTCACCGCGTTCCGGATCAACCACGAGCGCCACATCGACGGGTGCATGTGAGAAACTGGGGGCAATTCTTCCTTTGTTTTTGCCTTTGCTTTCACATCCTCATTGCAACACACCACGCACCGCGCGTATCCGTCGCAACAGTCCTTATCCGAGCAATCGTTTTGGCACTGTTCAGCAGATACCGTTGTTTTGGGCTCTAAGCAGCACCCGGTAGTAGCGTCTAAAACTAAAGGACTACACACGCCGCCTTTGCTGTCAGCCACCTCGTGCCGATTCTCAGTCGCGGTGGCGCACAGCGAATCTTCCAACCAGGATGAGGGGGCGGCGTAGAGGTGGGGAGCCGCGTGCGCGGTGGGCAGGACACACACCGCGAGTGCGGCGCACGCGAGCACCGCGACGGACAACGACGGCGGCATGCCGCGAAGTACGCGCGTCATTCCACCTGCGCGGCGTGATATGGACCACGCCGATGTGATCGACGCCCCTTCCGCGGCCCGCCCGAAAATGAATTTCGTCGAACATCGATTTTTCACTTGGAGGAGACGAACCGGCGACGCGACGCGCACAACACGACGCGCGTGCGGTGTTTGGAGTTGCACTAGCTGTGTGCGTGACAAGCTCGCTTGATTGGTGTCCAAAGTGTGTGCGGTCCGGGTAACGCGTTCCGACCATGTCGTCTCTGACCCCTCCGTCGTCCCCAACTTTGGATGCCGCTCGAGCGACGCTCGGGATCCCTTCGTTTGCGTCTCGGGATGAGTCAAGAAGAGCGTACCGGGCGTTGGCCAGGTTGTTCCACCCGGATAAAGGCGGCGACGTGACAAAGTTTCGCAAAGTCCAGAAAGCGCACGAGATTATTGAGGGGTGGTTCAAGCAGCAAGGGTTGATCAAGTCGCGAGGTACTGTTTCTTCCAAGGATGACAACGACGTCGCGTCACAAAACGAAAAAGGAGAAACGAAACACGAAAACCAAAACGATGATTCCAACCCGTTAGCCCCGACGCAAGACCTGGAAAAAGCGGCGTTCGACGCGTTACACGCAAAGGAATTCCAGAGAGCAATTTTGCTCTTCGACGCGGTGATATCAAGAGCGCTTGGGGATGAAATCGACGGGAGGGACGACTCGACCGATACTCGTAAAAATAAAAAAAGTATCGCCGATTTTTACTTCACCAGGGCCAAAGCGAGAGCAGGTACAATGGACTGGTCCGAAACCTTGAAGGACTGCGATTGTGCTATTGCGAGACGGGGGTTGTGGCTTGAGCCGTTGGGTGCACGAGCTGGCGCGCTGGAAAAGCTCGGCCGCCATGCCGAG
>MDSY01120159.1_pt1 | contig 26853 bp, 19 predicted proteins | sample 811131 | NCBI WGS metagenome assembly MDSY01 (sample SAMN05326643, study PRJNA326480) | marine metagenome | isolation source: seawater | place: Atlantic Ocean: South West | collected 2010
TGCCATGAAATAATACGTGCGGTGATTGATCAGGGTGTTGCTGCCTTGTGCAAACGCATCTCTTGTCACTCTGAAGCTGTGCTGAATACCTTCGTTTTCACCTTGCGCCATGAGGAATGGTACAGCTAAGCCCATTTCTTCATCTTGGACATAGTTTACAACATTCGCAATGTCGTCAATCACATCGCATTGAAAAATCAGTCTTGCTTTTTCAATATCGTTAAGGTCTGCAGCTGATACGGTGTTGTCAGATAGCTGATAGATTTGGTATCCCTGGAATGTGTATGAACGTGAAAGACTGTCGTATTCTTCCCCATCAACATTTAGCTTAGGAATACCTGGATCAAACATCACGTAGTCCTCATTGAAGTTGTTTGAAAGTGAATTGTTATTTGTAAGGTAAATAATAACCTCATTTTCAAGTTCTTGAATAGTAACGTCTGGCGCATCCGGACCACTTACGATTTCGAAACAATTGTCGAAAAGCGCTTGCGCTTTATCGTCTGCTTGACGCAGTAATTTTACACTTTCAAACGGATCTCCTGCGCTGGCTCTTGCCCAAACAACGCCCATCGTAATGTTGTTATAATCACCTGGTTCAAGAACGAAAGGACCGGCTGATTGAATGAATCGTCTGTCCGCAGGCGGATTTCCTGAGCTGACCTCAGTCCATGGTGCAGTACTCACGCCACCCGTACCCCAATTGTAAGGGTCTGTTTCGCCTGGAAACATGTAGTCACATGAGATGTCTAGATTTGCTCCCGTAGCTGCACTTACACCATCTCCCCCATAAGCCATCTTCTGACCATTCTTCCATATCCCATTCATGTAGTTGTAGTAATGAAGTGGGGTGGTCGGTTCTCCGTTAATGTTATTTCCGCTGTTGTTGTAGTATACAAAGCGACGCATACCAAAGCGCTCATTATCGACGACACCATCACCATATCCAATCCCAATGCCTTCATATGGAATTCCCAATGAATCAATCGCATCCGTAAAGACTTCAGTCAGAGGGTTGTCTATGTTGTCTGAATCTTGATATGGACCCTCGAAAAAGTCAATACCTACAGCAGGTGGGTTCTCGCCATAACCTGGTGAATCACTAGATGGTTCGTCAAAGGCGTCGCCATTGTAAGCATAGCCTAACCCTCTCTGCACGTCACATCCTACATAATCATCAGTTGCATTACCGAGATCGGCATCAACCCACACTCCGAAATAGGTGTCACTAAGGGTTTGTGTTCCTTGATTGATGAGGACATAGTTGTGAAACGTCATGTTATTTACCTCATCATTCGTAGAGAATTGGAATACTTGAGCTCGGATTTCCATTCCGATAGGTTCTCCTTGAGATTCTGAGTGAACGTTGCCTTTGTCATTAAAAATCCAATAAAAGTTTCTGTCTCCATAAAGCGGGACGATATCTTCTCTTCGACGTTCTTTACAATCTATTTCTGACAAGAAGTCATACCAAGGATAGTCTCCTTGGTTTGGGTCATAAAATCCATCTCCATCATAATCCTGAAATGGTCCAAGATAGTAGTCTTGGTTAATGGCTGGGAGTCCGTGTGCGGGAAAGTCATAGAAATAGGATGGCGTAGCGTATCCATCAGGAAATTCCTCATCAACAGTTCCAGCTTGAAGTGCATCAAAATATGATCGGTGAAGTTGCGCTTCTGCACGAGTTGATACAAAGAACTTATCGTATTTCTGACACTCGATAGCATCTATTTCCGCACCCCCGTCATTTGTAAGGGGCCCCGTCCAGAAATCATTTCCTTGTCTAAAAGTCAAGGCAGCAAGCTTAAGCTGTTGGTCTGGAGAGATGCCACCCATCCACAGTGCTCCTGCGTACAATGAACTTACACCTCCACCCTGAGGGACTTCGTATGAACCGCTACTGTTCGCTCTGTCTTGCCAAAGAGATCCGCCGGTTTCAATAAGCGCTTTTACGTTATTCCATTCGATATCTCTAAGTGCAGTTGCTGGCGCACATGCTGCTGACCGAAGCTGAGGCAGCACTTCTGTACTGTTGTTATTTGAATTATCATTCGCCCCAGGAATTGGATCACCAACATATTTATATGCAAGTAACGGCTGAGCAAATAGTACAACAGCAAATATGGAAAGAATACGTTTCATGAGTTTCTTGCTTGCAAACATCAAAAGTCAAATTTAAGACCAAGACGAAGTGTACGAGGGAGTCCTAAGTTAAAAGGATTGTCCGTATACATCGTGTAGTAGTTTCTAAAAGAGTCAGGATTTGTTTGGCTATTAATAAGTGGCTGATATTGAGCTGCCGCTAAGTAACCATCATCATTGCTAACACCAGTAAACCGGTATACTGAATTGATGTTTTGAGTGTTGAGTAAATTACCCACCCACAGGTAAACGTTTAAGTTCACAGTCTTATTCTCATCGCCTTCTTTGCCAATATTTAATGAGAAGTTTTTATCGATATTCAAATCCATATTAAATTGCCATGGAAGGCGAGAACCATTAATGGATCCTTCAGTTGATGGACTTATTTCACCTGTGATAGGAGTCGGTATTGAAGAAGCAGTATATGGAGTTCCAGATCCAAGGTTTGCAACTACATTTACCCCCATATCAGCTAACAGTTGTCTTTCTTTACCTCCCAGATTTATGACGGGACCGTCGTATTGTTCGCCTACGCCATAGCGGTAATCAACGTTCGCTACAATTCGATGACGTTGGTCATAAGTAAGCGGGTTGATAGATCGTAGGTTTGGCAGTCCTGCATTTATAAGCGCAAGTGCTGTTTCTGTGGTCGATCCTGTTCCATCTGCAAACTGAAGGGTATAGTTTGCATTGATTCGGATGTTACCTGTTCGACGCATATCGTAACCGATTGTAAATCCTTTGACCGTTCCGAAGTCCAAGTTGCCAAATGCTCTGTATGGTCTCGGGTGCGCACCAATGAAGTTTCTTACTTGAATCATATCGCGCATCTCCTTATAGTATGCAGAGATTTTTATACTTGAAGTCTTTGTGAGAACTTGTTGGTATCCCAACTCATAATCGATTGTCTTCTCAGGCTTTAAGTCTGGATTTGAGATGAGGTTGTTTCTGCTTTCAATAAATAGGTAATCGATGGGAGAGAATCTATTGCTCGAAGTAGGACGTTGCGTCAGAATATCGTAATGTGCGAAGAATACAGCCTCGTCGGAAATATTAAACGAAAACGAGATACGCGGCATAATATTTACTTCTGGGACAAAGTCTTTAAACGCTTCGTTATCAAGTGGTGCCTTAGCGTCTACTAACCAGGGTGCAGGGTAAGGTTCGTTTACAGCAAGAACGTCAGGGTCATTAATTTCAGTTCCTACAGCGTTGTACCATGTATCACCATCTCTGTATCCAACAATAGCGTTGGGGTCATCAAGCGCATCAACATAGACCACATAGTCATCTCCAATGTTGTCTGGGATGACCACATCTTCACCAAAAGTACTGGTGATATACTCTGATCCGGCACCATCTATTGTAAGGGCTTCGCCAATCACGTAAGCATCTTTTAAGACACTCTGGTTTGCATCAAATCTGTCAATACGCAAACCCACATTAAAGATGATGTCATCAAATGTGAACTTATCCATAATGTAGCCAGAGATGTAAATAGGTTCGTAAGCGCCAATAGGTCGTGTGTTAAATGAATCCTCCTGATCATTGAAGAAATCTTCAAGTGAAGTACGTCCACTGGTTTTATTTCCGTAAGGATCGTATCCTGAGTAATTGACAAGGTTGCTACCTTGATTTAGGAGGTCATCTGCGCTAAACATATCCAAAGTAAAGAACTCGGGGTCTAGTCCATCAATGTTTATGAGGTCATTCCCGTCTGGGTTAAGTCCTAGCTCTCGACGTAAACTTCTGTCAAACATGAATTGGTTCTCTCCAATAAGACGACCATACGTCACATAGTATTCTGTTCCAATGTTCGTGATTGTAGAATCGTTGAAGTTCAGCTCTTTAATGTGAGAGTTCGTTAACAGTCTTCCCAATTGCCACAAACCAATCGGGGCCAATGAGAAGAACGCATCTTTTCGTTGCTCATATTCGAACCCCATCTGTAACGCATGATCTCCGAGATCTGCAGAACCAGCAGCACTGATACGGAATTGAGAATTGTTTGATTTAAAATAGTCTGATCCTTGTGTGCCTACGTAGCTCCAAAGACCATATGTCGAAGAAGGACTTTGACCATTCAGTAGCGCATTTCCATTTTGTACGGCCAACAAACTTTCGTAAGGTCCATCTACAAAGGGGTTGTAGGGATCTTGATCGAATAGAGAGAAGTATTGATTGTTTATTGCTGCGAGATTGGGATTGAACTCAGAAGCTTCAAAGGTGACAAGCGTATCTTCCCATCCGTTGTGTAGGAATCTTCCTGATGTCGGATTGTAACCATATGAATTTCTATTGTAAACTTCAAACTTCCCTACATGGCCATATTTAAAGAAGTCATCTCTGTGGTTTGCGTCTTGTGTACTTCTAAAGCTTTGGCTATAATCAACCATGATTTGGTAGAATACATTGCTGAGATTGCTTGAGTTGTCACCCTGTTCATTGACGAATCTTTGACTGAACTTTGCATAAGCCCGCCAATCGTAACTGGTATTCAAGTCGTTGTTCTCCCAATTCATGAGTGAACGAGCATAACTAAAGGAGTTGTTAATGCTCCCTGATGCAGTTGCTCCTAATGTAAGCGTTGTGAATTCATCGGTGTTAATGTCAAATTTGGTAACGATGTTTGCGCTTTGAGATCCAACGTTCATTCGCGTATCGACCTTTGTAAAGTCATCCGCTGAAAGGAAGTCAGCGTTATAGATGGCACCGTTAATCTCTCCAGCTGAACTGATGTTCTGTCTGAGGGGATTCGAAACAATCGCATCACGGGCTTCGTCAGTGATTCTGTATACGCCCCCAAAAGTCGGTCGGGGATCTTTTTGATAGGTTACGTTACCAGCGATAAAGAGACCTATAAGTGGGTCTGTTTTTTTGCCGTTTTCATCTTTGCGAAATAAGATTGGACCTGAAGCGACTCCTTCGGCGAGGTTGTAGCCGAATTTATCTAAACCATACGCCTTTTCTCCAATCGGTAATCCAGATGAAATAATCTCACCACCACCAAACCATGTACGACTTGAAGAACGAAGTGAAATGTTAATGACTCCACCCGTCGCATCTCCAATATTAGCAGGGATACCTCCTGTCACAACTTGTACTTCCTCAATCGCAGATTTTGGCAGGGCAGAGGATCCACGAATTTTAATTCCGTCGATATAAATCCAAGTCGAAGAACTACGCGCTCCACGGATTGAGATTCCGCCTCCTGTGCCAGCTGTACTCGCTCCAGCAACAGTGGTAGCGATAGATGTTGCTGATCTTCCAGGGAGTTTGTCAATATCTTCTCTGCTTACTGTTCCTCCTGATGCTCCACCATCGGCGTCGATCAATGGCACCGAGTATTCTACAACTTCAGCTGCTTGCACCAATACCCCTGCGGATATTTCCGCATTGACAAAATGAATTTTGTTTGCATTGATACGGACGCCAGTAATTTTCTTTGGTTGGTATCCAACGAAACTTAACAGGACGTCGTATGTTCCTGGTGAGACAGGCTTGATGGTATATTCCCCATCGAAGTTTGTATTTGTACCAGATACCTGGTTGCCGTTGAGGAACATCACGACAGAGGCAAAGGGAAGAGGCTCCCCAGAGTCAAAATCAGTAACTTTTCCTTTTAAAGTACCAGAGCCCACTTGGGCTATTCCAGCGCTCGTGAAGAGCAAAATGGCAGATATAAATGTAGCAAGCCGAATCATTCGCAGGTGTATTTCACGCGTTTCAATAGAAGGCGTAAATATAAGTGTTTAATGTTATTTGTGAAAAACTGTGAAATATTGTTTTTATTTCCTGCTTTTCCATCTAAATATAAGCCGTTTAAACCAAGGTTGAGACCTCCTACTTGCTTGTTTTCTAGCTTGTTTCTGTCCTCTACGCATAATTTTACGTGTTTTTCGGTCTTGTCGTTTGTAATGCGCCTCTTGTCTTTTAAGGTAGTTATTCTCGAGGTCTCCAATTGTTTTTTTGGTGCTTTTGGCCCGCTTTTTAATTTCTTGACGTTGAGATCGAGACAGTTCAGTTTGTGCGTTTGGCCTTAAATCAAATTCAAAAAGTAGGGTGAGCGTTGCGAGTATTAAACACAATACAAATCCCCTCTTTACGATACCGGATTTTTTACAATTGACACGCAATACCATGATCTAATTTACATGTATTTAGATGCGCTGCGATGGTCGCACCCATGTCTGCAAAACTCGCTCGCTTTCCAAGGTTTAATTGAGACACGTTGGGACCATTAAAGAGCACGGGAACATGTTCTCTCGTATGGTCAGTGCCTGGCCATGTGGGGTCGCATCCGTGGTCAGCAGTAATTAATACGAGGTCGTTCGGCCGCATGAGAGATTCAATTTCGGGCAGGCGAGCATCAAACGCTTCAATTGCCTGGGCGTAACCAGCGACATCCCTGCGATGTCCAAAGACACTGTCAAAATCTACAAGGTTTGCAAATAGAAGCCCCTCGTCCACCGTCTTCATTTGTTCGATTAAAGCATCAACAATCTTAGAATTTGTGGGAGCTTTTACAGAATGTGTAATGCCTTGTTGTGCAAAAATATCGCTTATTTTCCCTATTGCGATTACGGAGCTTCCACTTGCTTGAACAGCATCGAGTAGAGTGGGGGCGTGAGGTGGGGTGGTTAAATCCCTTCTGTTTGCAGTTCTTTGAAAACCATCACTTGTATTCCCCACAAATGGTCGCGCAATAACACGTCCGATATTTAATGGGTCAACCAGTTTTCTCGCAATATCACATAAGTCGTAAAGTCTTTTTAGTCCGAAGTGTTCTTCATGCGCTGCAATTTGGAAGACAGAATCTGCAGATGTGTAACATATGGGTTTCCCGGAGCGAATGTGCGCTTCACCAAACTCTTGGATGACCTGGGTGCCAGACGCGTGACAATTTGCCAATGTCCCCTTCAATTTTCCATGCTGAATGAGTTCGTGAAGCAAGTCTTTAGGAAAACACGGATTTATATTTGGAAACAATCCCCATTCAAAGGGTACAGGTAGGCCACAAATTTCCCAATGTCCACTGGGCGTATCTTTTCCTACACTGACTTCTTGAGCAAATCCATAAGCGCCCTCTACGATTGTCGTGTTATCGATAGGTAATGCTTTCTTTCGGCTTTCTTTTGCAGCTTCTGCCAACCCCCATCGTTGTAGGTTGGGTATGCGTAACTGACCCTGTCTAAATGCGTTGTCGGCTTTTCCTTGATTGCAATGTTCAGCAATGTGTCCCAGTGTGTCCGCACCGGTGTCGCCATATTTATCAGCATCTTGACTGGCCCCTATTCCGAGAGAATCAAGAACGATAACGACAGCTCTGGGTTTTGACATCTTGAAAAAATATTAACGTGGGTTTGGTGTTAAGATGTCATAGATCAACCCGTTTTCATTGTCGGATTCAGACACTTGCGATGACATTTCCTCGGTGATATAAATTGCTTGAGAAAGTTCTTTTTTTAGGAAATCAATGTCATTAATATGCCGAACTTGGGCGATAGCAAGCGGGTCCCCTGCGGAGACGAATTGCCCAATTTGGACGACTTCGGAAAGTCCAATGCTGTGGTCGATTGTATCGCTCGATTTTACGCGCCCTGCTTTTAAGGAGACCAAACTAAGTCCTATTTTACGCACGTCCATCTCTGAAATGTAGCCTGATTTTTGAGCTGGAATGGCTTGTACGATAGGGGGAGGCGCAAGGTGAATATGCGGATTTTTTAAGATGTCGCCTGGTCCCCCCAATGAATGTGTCATCTTTGCAAAGATTTCCGCGGCCATTCCGCTATTTAGAGCGACTTCTGCTTTTAAATACGCGGCATTCAAATCAGATTCTATCCCACTTATTTGAATCATGTGCGCAGCAAGCTCGAGAGTCAGTTTTAACAATCTCGGATTCGCTTTTTTTGGTAACGTTAGAAACGAAATGCATTCCAAAATTTCAACTGAATTTCCGACATTGTTTCCTAAAACAGAATTCATATCTGTGATGAGACATCTCGTAGGAACGCCTGCTCCACTCGCAACATCGACGATACTTCTGCCGACGTCATGAGCCATTTCACGTGTCTTACAAAACGCACCATTCCCGGTTTTAACATCCATGACCAATGCATCCAGTCCTGCGGCAAGCTTTTTTGATAAAATGGAGGCCGTAATCAGTCCCACCGATTCAATGGTAGCAGTAACATCACGAATAGAATAAAGACGTTGGTCGGCTGGGGCGAGCTGTGCTGTTTGGCCTATTATGGCGCAACCTACACCGGCCACTGTCTCTCGAAATAAACCCTGACTTGGCATGACATTGTAGCCAGGGATGCTCTCCAGTTTGTCCAATGTTCCTCCGGTGTGACCCAAACCTCGCCCAGAGATCATAGGCACGTATGCCCCGCACGCGGCAACAATGGGCGCGAGCATCAAACTCACTTTGTCTCCCACACCCCCTGAAGAGTGTTTGTCAACCACAGGACCATTCAGGTTTAAATCATCCCACTTTAAAACCGTCCCCGAATTCATCATGTGTTTCGTCAGGCTCACACGCTCATCCATATCTAACCCTTTGATGACAACAGCCATCGCAAAGGCGCCTGTTTGTGCATCAGTGAAATTTAAATCACAGATGCCACTGACGATATACCCGATTTCCGAGTCGTTGAGTTTATGCCCATCGCGCTTTTTTCGGATCAGCTCTTGTGGCAGATATCTAGTCCCCATACGGCGTCCAAATGTTTTTCACATGCGTCGCATGTCTTAAAAACTCGGTGCCTTCACCAGAGTTGATGTCACGCCAATCCCTGTCATTGTTCTCATGACACCAAGTGCGTTTGAGATTTTCGACACTTACAGATTCAATGTTTTTATTTAATACACTGTCGCCCCAACACCATATAGATTCAACCTCTCCATGACCAGCCAGATGTGTGGAAAGCTCATGCTTGTCTCCAGTAACAATATTGATTACTCCTCCTGGGATATCAGATGTTTCCATGACAGAAACCAACTCTAGAACGATGTTTTGATACTGGTTCCCCGGGATGTAAACAACCCTATTGCCCATTGCTATTGCAGGTGCAATCAATGAAATGGCAGCTAGCAAAGGTTGGTGATCTGGCGCGACCAAGCCTATGATCCCTATCGGTTCTGGAAGTGCAAGTGTGATTCCCCGATAAGGCGCATCATGCGCAGCGCCATCGAATTTATCGGCCCAAGCAGCGTAACTGAATATTCTTGAAACAGTTGCATCAAATTCTGCAGTGGCTTCTGGTTTTGTAACCCCACATGTTTTCATCAATCGTTTGATGAATTCGTCCTTTCGAACCGTGAGATTTTCCGCAAAAAAGTACAAAACTTGTGCCCTTAAATGTGCTGTTTTTGAAGCCCACCCATTTGCTTTTCTGGCTGCCTCAACGGCATTGCGAATATCTTTTCGATTTCCTTGGCCTACCCAAGCGGAAATCGAACCGTCAAAATTGAGCGCGGGGATACTGTTTCCACCATCAGGTCGGACTTGTTTGCCTCCGATATAAAACTTCAGAGTTCGGTCAATTTCCGGGGTAGTCGCATTCTGAATATTCGAAGTTGAGACAGTTTTATTTCCCTTCGAACTTTTTGCGGATTTGTACTTTAACTGTATGGGTTTGAGGTATTCATAAAGCCCTTCTTTTCCTCCCTCACGTCCAAAGCCAGATTCTTTGACGCCTCCAAATCCACATGCGGCATCAAATTTATTGTGGCAGTTAATCCAAACCACACCTGCAATAAGCGCAGGCGCTACGTGCATCGCTCGATTGATATTTTCGCTCCAGACACTGGCTGAAAGACCATATCTGGTGTTGTTTGCCAGTTGAATTGCTTCGGGTTGTGTCCGAAAACTCATGATGACCAAAACAGGTCCGAAGATTTCCTCTTGTACCAGCGGATGTGATGCGTCAACATCTGTAATGATACTCGGTGGGTAGTAGTTTTTACTAGAATCTGGTGTCTCACATTGAAATAGATTTCCGCCAGATTTCAAACCACTTTTTACCACATGTGATACTTGCTCAAATTGTTTGTCACTGACCAAACTGCCTACATCAATTGACTTATCTAACGGCGTTCCAAAACGAAGCGTCTCCATCCGTTTCTTGATTTTTGCAACAAGCTTTTTTTCGACGCTGGCTTGAATTAATAGTCTTGAGCCTGCACAGCATACCTCTCCTTGGTTGTACCAAATCGCATCTACAACCCCTTCTACCACAGAGTCGAGATCTGCATCATCAAATACGACAAATGCGGATTTTCCTCCCAATTCTAGGGTGAGTTTTTTACTTTGCCCAGCTGTTGATTTACGAATGGCTCTGCCCACAGCAGTCGAACCTGTAAATGCCACTTTATTGACATTTGGATGCGCGGAAAGTGTTGCCCCAGTATTCCCAGCTCCATTGATAATATTGATCACCCCTTTTGGGACACCTGCTTCTTTGCAGAGCTCTGCAAAAAACATGGCTGAAAGTGGTGTTGATTCAGCAGGTTTAAGGACAATAGCATTCCCCATTGCGATAGCAGGAGCGATCTTCCATGCAAGCATTAAAAATGGAAAGTTCCATGGGATTATTTGGGCAACTACGCCGACTGGTTCTTGACCTGCAAGCTCTGACTCCTGTAATTGAGCCCACCCTGCGTGGTAGTAAAAGTGTCTTATTGCGAGCGGGATATCTGAATCTCGGCTTTCGCGTATGGGCTTTCCGTTGTCTAACGTTTCCAGCACAGAAATAACTCTCGCGTGCTTTTGAATGAGTCGCGCCAGCGCATATAAGACTCTAGCCCTGCCATGTCCCCCAGATTTGTGCCATAACTTCTGTGCTTTCGACGCCGATCTAACTGCAAAATCAACTGTTTTGTCATCGGCAACTTCAATCGTTGCCAGGTGACTAGAATCAGCTGGATTTGTGACTTTTATGCGGTCTGCATTTTTCTGAAATAGAAATTCACCGCTAATATATTGACCAAACTTTCTGCCTTTCGACTCAAGCCATGCCATAGCCTCCTTGTCACTTTCTAGTGCTTGACTGTACTCTAGTTCTTCGATAGATTTAGATAATTTCATGTTTTCTATGCTATAGGATGGCGATATGACGCGGAGTAATACCCGCTTGAATAATGGTCAAGTTGACGCTCAATATCCCCTAAAAGACTCGATGCGCCAAACCTAAACAAATCAGGCTCTAACCATCTTCTTCCAAGTTCTTCTTGCATCATCGTCATGAATTGTAATGCAGTCTTTGTGTCACTGATTCCTCCTGCCGGTTTAAAACCGACCATGTATCCAGTGGACTCATAATATTCTCGAATCATTCGAACCATGACAAGTGAAACAGGTAGTGTCGCATTGGTGGGTTCTTTTCCTGTAGATGTCTTGATGAAGTCTGCGCCAGCCATCATGCATACTTGTGATGCTTTTGCGATGTTACTAAGGTTTCCCAACTCACCTGTCGCAAGTATTGTTTTTAAATGTGCCTCGCCACAAGCTTCACGAAACATTTTCACCTCATGATACAGTTCCTCCCACTTCCCCTCGAGAACCAGCCTCCGGCTTATGACAATGTCAATTTCATCTGCACCCTGATCAACGGAATGTTTAATTTCTTCTATTCTTAAAGGAAGTGGAGAAAGTCCAGCAGGAAACCCTGTAGAAACCGCCGCCAAATGAATGCCTGTTCCTTTTAATACTTTTGCTGCACCAGCGATCATTTCGTGATAAACACACACTGCAGCGGTCGAGATATTTAACGTGTCTAATTCAAGTTTCTTTAGCAACTGTTCATTCATTGGCTGAATGGCTTTTCTGCACAGCCGTCTGACCCGATCGTTGGTGTCATCACCAGCCAACGTTGTGAGGTCGATCAAGCTTATGACCTTGATGAGCCAAGCTGCTTGTTTGTCCTTTTTTATACTTCTGCGCGTCCCATAGCTTGCGCAGCGTTGCTCTACTGCGCTCCTGTTTATTTGGATGTCGCAAAACCTTTCCAGCTGAAAGTCAGTGCCTGGATTTCGGGGGAGACTAGGTTTGGTCTTGTTACTGCTCATCAGAAAAAGAATTCAAATATGTCATAAGTATTTCTCTAATTGAATCCTCTGCCAATTTTGCGACACGAATCGTTTGATCGTGGCTTAGTGCGGAAGCGCTACTTCCGGCGGCGTGGTTCGTGATGATGGACAAAGCACACAGAGGTATTTGCGCATGTCTTGCAACAATGACTTCTGGAACGGTGGACATACCGACAGCGTCTACACCTAAAATCTTCAAAGCATTGATTTCGGCGGGGGTTTCAAACTGGGGTCCGCAGCACCATGCATATACACCTTCGTTGAGTTTGATGTCGTTTTTTATTGCCGCTTGGCGCATGATATTTGATAAGTCTGTATCATACGCGTTCGTCATATCGACGAACCGATCGCGTTCAGTATGTCCAAATAACGGAGACACCCCGGTCATGTTTACATGGTCCGTAATCAACATTATTTCACCTGGAGATGCGTCTTTGTCGATTGTTCCGGCAGCATTTGTAATGACCAGAGATTGACAACCGATTTCCTTCAAGGTTTTGATTGCAACAGACATAGCGTCAGCCTTTCCCTCTTCATAATAATGCGCTCTGCCTTGAACTACAGCGACTTTTGTACGCCCGATAAGTCCCAAAATTAATTGGCCAGCATGGCCGCCAACACCTGCTTTTGGGAATCCTGGAAGCGCTTTAAAAGAGGTTTGTGAAAGGATCTCTACACTGTCGGCAAAGGTGCCCAGACCTGAGCCCAAAACCAATCCGATCTGTGGACGGAAGTCAGGTGTTTTTTCAAGAATGAGATTGGCGCAGAATGCGACTTGATTTTTCATAGAAAATCTAAGGTACGCAGTAGAATTGATAACCTACTCAGCTTTGAGTAAGTTATCAACGTCCGTTCGTGATTCTACAGGCAACTTACATGCACCCTCTTGGCAAACAAAATATCTGGCTGGACCCGATTCAACATATTTCCCCTCCATCCATTTCGGTTGATTGGAGCTTCTAAACCCTCCAGCCAAAATGATCTGAGGATAGAAACTTGAATCAAGTGCTTTGCGGGCCTGTTGCATGTCATTTGAATTAGATGCTGAAATTGCAAGCTCATAAAAAGGACTGGTGCGCCAAAGTAGGACGGAAGCCCATCCTGTTGCTCTGCGGATATTGTTGGCATTCTCCCATGTTGAGATAAGCATTCTGTCACAGCGTTGTATCCAGTCAAACCTGCTGTCGTATCTGCCAAGCCTGAATAAGTTTCGAGCCATAGAGGAGCCGGATGCGGGGATCACACTGTCGTCATTTTCTTGTTTCCTTGCGAACAGTTCATCCATGTTCTCGGATGTGTACCAAAACAAACCTGTTTCTGTGTCGTAAAATTGATCAAAACTCACAAGTGTTAATTCTCGGGCCTCATTCAGCCAGCGCGGATCAAATGTCACTTCGTATAAATCAAGGCAAGCTGCAATTGAAAAGCTGTAATCCTCAAGAAAACCCTCAATATGCGCCCCTACCTTTGCGTGGTAGACATGGCGTAAAGTACCATCAGGTTTTTTAGCTGTTTTCAAAATAAATTCCATTGCTTTCTCAGCTCTACTTAAATGTGAGGCATCATCAAAGGCCCGATAAGCAGCGCATAGTCCAGAGACAGTAAGTGCGGTCCAAGAGGTGAGAATTTTATCATCTAAACCTGGTTTTACTCTTGGCGTGTGGGTTGGATTACCAGATGCATCCTTTCCATCTCTATAAAAAGCAAGGGTCTTGTTTATTAATAAGAGTCTCTCTCGAAATTGATCCAATGACATTCCCGCCTTTTTAGCCAAAACGTCATCAGAGTCCCATTTCATCAGGATGTTGTTTCCATGTTCCCAGTTTGATCTCCCATCGATGTCATAAGCGATCATCACGAGCTTTAAATCATCAGCTTGAAGTGCTTCCGTGAGTTCCGTGTGAGACCACACATAGTATTTCCCCTCGACCCCATCGCTATCAGCATCTAATGCAGATAGAAACCCACCTGATGGATCGTCAAGTTCTTTCAGAATAAAATCGATGATGCCATAGCATACATCTTTATATCTGGGTTCTTTAAAACGTTGCCATGCATGCGCATAGGTTGATAAAAGCTGCGCATTGTCATAAAGCATCTTTTCGAAATGTGGGACCATCCAATCGGAATCTGTACTGTATCGTGCAAAACCTCCGCCAGCTTGGTCGTAGATTCCACCTCTCGACATCATGTCTAATGTGAGCTGAACCTGTCTTAGAATGTCGATGTCACCACGTTCGGTTCCGTAATGTAACAGGAAATCTAGGTTCGTTGGAATGGGGAATTTCGGTGCGCCATTTGACAAACCTCGTTGTCGGTCAAACTGCAATCTCCAAGCGTCGACTTTGGAATCTATATCGGCCCCATATTTATTCCTTTCGGACTTTGGCCAAGGTCTCCCGCCGGCATTTTTTGCAAGCCCTTCCTTGTCGGCAATAATTAAATCAGAAGAAATGACGCCTTGAGTCAGTTTTCCTGCATATTCTTCCATCCTCTTTTGATCACTTATCTTCAAGGCAATCAAACTCTCGAGTTGTTGAATAAACCGATCTTTGGGGAAATAGGTGCCTCCGAAAACAGGTCTGCCGTCAGGTAAGGCGATACAATTTAAAGGCCATCCACCTTGATTTGTCATTAACTGGACAGCATTCATATAGATTTGATCCACATCCGGGCGTTCCTCTCTGTCAACCTTGATACTCACAAAATGTTCATTAATAAACGCTGCGGCTTCTTTATTTTCAAAGGTTTCATGTTCCATGACATGGCACCAATGACATGCGCTATATCCTATGCTGATAAAGATTAATTTATCCTCAGCCTTCGCTTTTTCAAAAGCTTCATTGCCCCAAGGCATCCAATCCAAAGGATTGTGAGCATGTTGCTGTAAATACGGGCTCGAAGAGTGAATGAGTGAATTTGTGTGTGTTGTGTCGCTCATTGTGTCAGTTCGGGGAGGTGTTAATGGTCCACATGAACCAATAGAAGACAATACCGATATGGCCATAACAGATAGAACAATTCGCATCAGAACCTTGCCCGACCTCTTTTGTTATATCCCCTCGGTTTGTTTGTTCCTCTAGGCGCTTTCCAGCCATTCTTCTTTCTTTTCTTGCTGTAATTACGTCGACTGAAACTACTTTGATACTTTATAATCTTAGAAACAGAAATCTGCAGAGTCCCGTAGGTGTCATTGCGACCGGGGTTACCCCTGGGACTGTTAAATGATTCCGAGTACTGATGATTTTGAATGTAGCTTTCAGGATCGGATATATCAAGCGTATTGATTAATTCTAAATGTGTGGGACTGCTTAAGACTCTTCCGATGTCGTCCAATGTCTCGGGGTCAGCATATGTCGTGCTCACATCGTCAATGTAATCTGTGAACGTCAAAGACCACACCATCTCAAGTGACAATCTCCAATTCTTATTGAGGGTAAATGCAGCGCCAACCCCCATAGGAATTGCAACACTTGATTTCGCGTAAGCAGTACCCTCAGTTTGATAGTCTCTTAAATCATACCATAAGTTATAGTCAAATTCAGTAGGGTTTGTATTGATTAAACCTGCGCTGTATTGATATTCAGCGGCTTCTTGTGTAATTCTTGCTTGCGGATTATGTCTGAAATAGGAGAGTCCAGCTATGCCGTAGAGTTCCCCACTGACATTTCTACGAAATTGATAAGGCAGCATGTTTGGGCGTGCCCAAACAATTCCTTGCACCCTCACAGAACCTTCATAAATTCGATTTCTAAAATGAGCGTTTCTTGCAACTCGATCTTTATTTATCGTAGCTTCATCTGTGTCCTCAGTGAAAACTGTTCCAAAACTACCCTTCACCGAGATGATATTGTTAAAACGATATCTCGCAAAAAGATGGGATGAGAATTTGGTTTGGTCAACATGCAGATCAAAAATCAAATCACGCCGCGTCAGTTCTTCTCCACCGATGTCACCCAAATAATGCCCTGTTCCAGCAGCAATACCAACATCCCATCGGTATTGTCCATGCAAGGAAGTGCACCCTATAAAAAGGGCGGCAAGTACGAAGAAAAGTTTATGAATACTCATAGGTTATTTCACTCGGCGAAGTATATAACGTGAACAGTATATGCCGTTAGAGGAGCCTTCATTTGGTGATTGTACGCCTGTATTTACGAATGCGAGCTCCCAACCCTCTTCGCCTAATTCGTTAAGTTTTTCGTTGACATTTTGGTCATTTTCGAAAATATTATCCATTTTAATTCCTACCACACTGTAAAGATTCTTGATTTTCTTTTCGTCAAGTGATCCAGAACCATTGTCTGAGAGCATTCTGCTACGACCTAGTCCGCCTGGAACAATAGATTCTATTGTCGTGAATGTTTGATACTCATAACTGGGTGCTGGTGTGTTAAATGCAAAAATTGTTGATATAACTAAAACTGCTGCGCCTGTAGCTAAAATAATATTTGTTAGTTTTTTCATACAGGCAATTTAGTAATAAGTGAGTTAATACAGATGCCTCTTGCTACCTTTGAATCTTAAATAAATTAAAACATGCCATTAAGCTCAAAGGATCCTTCTATTTCGTCGCTCATTTCAAAGGAGCGTATACGCCAAACCGAGGGTGCTGAACTGATTGCCTCGGAGAACTATACCAGCGATGTGGTCATGGAAGCTCAAGGTTCAATCCTTACAAATAAATACGCAGAGGGCTTGCCTCGAAGACGCTATTACGGCGGGTGTGAATTTGTAGATGAAATTGAACAATTAGCGATTGACAGAGTTTGCGACCTTTTTGGTGCAGCCTGGGCAAATGTTCAACCCCATTCAGGTGCTTCGGCAAACGCAGCGGTGATGCTCGCTTGTCTTTCTCCTGGAGATAAAATATTGGGCTTTGATCTGTCTCATGGTGGACACTTAACGCATGGTTCCCCTGTTAACTTTAGTGGGAAACTCTACAATCCTGTGTTTTACGGTGTAGAAGAAGAGACAGGACGCGTTGATATGGATAAAGTTGAAGCGGTTGCAAAACGCGAAAAACCCAAGATGATTATATGCGGAGCGTCCGCCTATGCGCGTGACTGGGATTACCCGCGTTTCAGAGAAATTGCTGACAGTGTAGGCGCCATTTTACTCGCAGATATAAGCCACCCTTCTGGTCTGATCGCCGCCAAACTACTTGCCGACCCGATGCCATATTGTCACGTCGTGACCACAACGACTCATAAAACACTGCGAGGACCTCGTGGAGGCATCATTATGATGGGCCAAGATTATCCAAATCCGTGGGGACGTAAAAACCCCAAAGGTATCGTTCGTCCCATGTCAGCGATTCTGGACAGTGGTGTATTTCCGGGCATGCAAGGTGGCCCCCTTGAACATGTGATCGCAGCAAAAGCTGTTGCCTTCGGAGAGGCCCTTTCGCCTGCATATCGCGCGTATTGTAAGCAGGTCATAAATAATGCGCAAGCGATGGCTTCTGCATTTATCGCAAGGGGATATCATCTCATATCCGGAGGGACCGACAATCACCTCATGCTTATAGATCTGAGAAATAAGAATATTACCGGAAAAGCTGCAGAGATTGCATTGGGCAAAGCAGATATTACAGTGAACAAGAACATGGTGCCATTTGATACCCGTTCTCCATTTGTCACTTCTGGAATGAGGGTAGGTACTCCTGCTGTCACCACGCGAGGACTGGTCGAATCTGACATGGAGGATTTGGTCGCTTGGATGGATGAAGCCATTTGTAATTACGAAGACGAATCCATTCTAGAGAAGATAGGGAAAGAAGTAAAAGCAAAGATGTCTACATATCCTTTGGTCAAATAACCACCTATCTTTTATAAGTCAGGTCTTTTTCTCTTTTTTTGAAGATTATCTCGCCCCATAGGATCGTCTTCAATGTCATTGTTGAGTTCTTCAAATCTTCCTTCAGGGTTACTTAGTAAAGTGATGCGTGTGACACTTCCGCCTGAAAACAACATTTGGATATGCGCACATGTTGCGTTGTTTCGGCTCATTTTTTCGTTGCCATCGACGGAATAATAAAGAACGGTTCCGTTTCCAATCACATCAACTTTATGGAGCTTACCTTCTTTAAATGTCGCATCCAAGTTGCGTCCTGATATTTTGTGGTCTAGGGAGTCATTTGCAGGACTGAAGACATTCGCTCTTCCGATTAATTTCATAACGGATGGTTTGTTTTGCTTTAAAACCATTTTCACGGAGTCACTTGTCATTTCATCTTCTTCAGACCAAACCACTGGTTCTCCAAGGAGCCATATCTCATCGGATTTCCTGTCCCACGACAACGAGTCTCCATCCCCTGAAAATGAACCTTGTTCAAAGATCACACCTCCGTATGCAAACAATAAATCCTGTTCTCTTTCAAGGATACTGCAATTCATTTTCAGTGTATCCTCTCCCTCTATGTTAATTAATTTCACAAAGGAAGCATCGTCGTTAATTTTAACAATCTCGGACCCCTTTCTTCGACTTGCATAATCTCCGCAAACAGTCATTGCAGCAGAGGAGTCGCATACCGTGACGTTGCCCCATGCTTGCCCCTCATTTTTTTTGCGATTTACAACGATGCTGTCTCCCGAGAGTAATCCCTGTATGTCCTTGATACTCGCTTTTCCAGCAAACCATCCTTTCTCGGTTTCGCCATCGTATTTACCCCTCTCACACGCTATCAGTGCACCATTAACATCGATGACAGAATGCTTAAAGAGCAACAACGTTTTGTCGTTTCGATCAACAGCGAGAGAGTCTGAAAGAATGCGGTCTTCATTCTCAATAATTTCCACGTTTCCTCCAGCATATAAACGGTCTGTAAGCGAACTATAAACCCCGACATCACTTGTCAGGATTCTGTCTCCTTCAATAATTTGGGCGCTTTGAACGTAAGACACTGACTTTGAATTTAAACCGTATTGCAATGAAGGGCACTCTATCGTGAATTCCTCGTGTACGAACCTTACGCCTTCCCTAATATCGACCATCTCACTTTCTGGATCAAGAACCGCATAATTTGCCCACATCTCAGATCTTTCTCCCGATGTGGAGATTTCATAGATGTACACGCTACTGAAAACTTCGAACTGTCCATTGTCGAACCTGTAAGCACTGTCACAAGTAAGAATAGCATCCCCTAACCCCAGTTTTACATTCCCTACTAACCGGGTTGCGTCAGAGATATTTGGATCCCTTTCAATGACTTCAGCTTCTAAAATTTCAATCTGTTTCTTTGCTTCTTCTGGATCTGTTTGGGCTGAAAGTTCAAACGCAAAAAAAGAAGATGCAAAGAAGTAAGCCCCAAGCAAAAAGAGAGGTAGAGTTAAATGATCGATGCGGTTTATATTCATCCAACGACTCCGGCTGCAACTGTTGCGTGCGTACTCGGGTCCACTAAGATAAACGCTCCAGTGATACGATTCTTGCGATAGCTGTCAATTAAAACGGGAGAAGCTGTTTTGATTGAAATTCGAGCGATATCATTTACCCCAACAGTTTTATTCTTTTCATCTCTGTGGAGCGTATTAATATCGATCCGATATAAGACATCTGTTATTTTTGCTTGCACTTCATGTGTCAAGTGTCTCAGTAAGAATCTAGACGATGTATTGAGCGGTTTGTCACCAAGCCAACAAATCCGAGCATCCAAGACATTTGTTTTTTCGGGCTGATTGTTTTCCCTGACAAGCATGTCCCCACGAGATAAATCAATGTCATCTGTTAGCGTCATGGTCACGCTAAGTGGTGGGAATGCTTTTTCGAGTTTCTTCTCTCCGAGATAAATGTCCTTAATGGTTGATTTTATTTCACTGGGAAGCGCAACGACCTTATCACCTGGTTTAAAAATCCCAGAGGCGATCCGTCCTGCATAGCCACGAAAATCTCGGTGTTCATCTGTTTGCGGCCTGATGACGTACTGCACTGGAAAACGACAGTCCTGAAGATTTCGATCGGCGCCAACATGAACGTTTTCTAGGCAATGAAGAAGGGTGGAGCCACCATACCATGTCATGTTCTCAGAACGATCCACAACATTGTCCCCATGAAGTGCGCTAATCGGGATGAATGTTATATCAGTGATGTCGAGACGTGAACTGAAGCTTTTGTATTGATTGACGATATCACGATATCTCCCCTCGTCGTAATTCACAAGATCCATTTTATTGACGCAAACGATGAGGTGCCGTAATCCCAAGAGTGATGCAATAAAACTGTGTCTATGCGTTTGCTCTAAAAGTCCATGTCTGGCATCAATTAAAATGATTGCAAGATCTGCGGTAGACGCACCCGTAACCATATTCCTTGTGTATTGAATATGTCCAGGTGTATCCGCAATAATAAACTTTCTTTTTGGGGTCGCAAAATACCTGTAGGCAACATCTATCGTTATTCCCTGTTCTCTTTCAGCACGTAACCCGTCAGTCAGTAAACTCAAGTCGACCCCCTCAAGCCCCTTTTGTTTTGATGCATCGTTAATCGCGTCAAGTTGATCCTCAAAAATGCTTTTAGAATCGAATAATAGTCTGCCTATAAGTGTACTCTTTCCGTCATCTACACTTCCAGCGGTAGTGAATCTAAGTAAGCCATTGTCTGTTGTTGTATTTCCGCTCATGTCCCTAAATGCTAAAAGTATCCATCCTTTTTTCTGTCTTCCATGGCAGAGGAACTTCTTTTGTCATCTACTCTTCCGCCCCTTTCTGTGATTCTTGTTGCAGCGACCTCTTCAATAATTTTCTCTAGATTATCTGCACTGCTTTCAAAAGCGCCGGTAATTGTCAAATCACCTAACGTTCGAAACCGAACCTGCATCATTTCAGGTGTTTCGTTTTCTTTAAGCGGAAGAAAATCAGAATTGGATAAAATTTGACCATCTCTCGTGATACATTCTCTTTGATGAGAAAAGTATAAACTAGGAAGTGCGATTTTTTCTCTCAAAATGTAATTCCAAACGTCGAGTTCTGTCCAGTTATTGAGTGGAAACACTCTGAAATGTTCGCCAGGGGCGTGCATGCCATTAAATAAATTCCAGAGTTCAGGACGTTGGTTTTTCGGGTCCCATTGGCTGAAATCGTCTCTGTGTGAGAAAAAACGTTCTTTCGCACGTGCCTTTTCTTCATCGCGCCTAGCGCCTCCTATGCACGCGTCAAATTTGTTCTCTTCAATGGTGTCAATTAAGGTCGTGGTCTGAAGTTTATTGCGACTTGCATTGTGGCCAGTTTCTTCCTGAACTTTTCCTTGATTAATTGTTTCCTGCACACTTCCTACAATCAGGTGAACGCCTAAATCGGCAACTAAATTGTCCCTAAATGCAATCGTTTCAGGGAAATTATGACCTGTATCAATATGAACGAGGGGCATCGGTATTTTTGCAGGAGCAAACGCTTTTGATGCGAGATGTGTCACCACGATACTGTCTTTTCCACCGCTAAAAAGGATCGCAGGACGGTCAAATTGTGCCGCAACCTCTCTAAGCACGAAAATAGATTCTGCTTCTAATTCTGTAAGATGATCAAGATTGTAACTCTCCTCCATTTTATTCTTTATCTCGACCTAGTTTGCCGTATTTAAACCAAACTCTTTCATGGTAATAGTAGAGTAACAATTTAAGGACCATCTCTGTCCCCATTAACCACAATGATTTAGTGATGTTCTGTGTGAAAACATAGGCCAAAATAAACGTCGTAAGCGATGCAATTAAGCGCCATGTGATGGTCTTTGCAATATGCCTAATACGAGATTTCTTTGCGTCCATTTTAAATCCTACTATTATTGTGCGAATTTAGGGTGTGCAGCTAGTTTTTCTTCAACTGTTGCCCAGTTTGTGAAATGAAATCCCCTATCGTCGATGTAAACTGTTGCGGCAAACTTGCTATTGCTCACATTATCGAATAAATGAGTCATTTCGTATTTCTCTAGCCACTCCTCAATAACGAGCGCAGGTCTGGAACTCATTATTTTGAGGACATACCCTTTGTCTTTAAGCCTCTGTAAGACTTCATGCGCGCCATCCATTGGCGGGTCATACGCATTCTCAAGCCCTTGAAATCCTTTGCTATATCTGTGAATTACCCCATCAAAGTCCACTGCCAAAGTCTTCCTTTTATCTAAAGTCTTCAACTCTTTTGAAGGGACTGGAGCCAATTCAAGAATGTGGGTAACACATTCTTGCACTTGCATATTTGTAGTGTCAAGATCTATAAAACGAGAAAGTGGCGCTTCATAATCCTTGACGTGTCGGTCTTCTTTTCCTCGCACTTCGTTTGTATGAACATAGATCTCTGTGACCTCTGTGGCGGATTTCAACTCTTCTCGAATCTCCCGATAAGGTGAAACGAATGAGACCACAACAATCTCTTCTTGGGCATGCAGATATTGTGCGATGTTTTGAGCCCGACGAATATTGGCTTCTCGTCCAACTCTAGAATAATCTTGATTCGTCGTCAGCTTTCTAAGATCGTCTCCATCAATGTGGAAAGGCGCATACCCTTGTCGTCTAAGTTGTTTCACAAGCGCAAGTGCGAGTGTTGTTTTACCATGGCCGGGCTGACCTGTAAACCAATAGATCATTTCAAATCAGCATTGAGTAGAAGTGTTTGTTCTCTATCAGGACCCACACTTAATATGGAAATAGGAACACCCGTTTCTTCCTCGATCATTTTTACATATGCATTGAGAGAGTCGGGAACATTCGCGACATTTCTCAAACCAGTCAGATCTCCAGGCCAACATTCAAATGTTTTATAGACAGGTTGAACTTCGTTTGGCTCGATGCCATAAGGAAGATAATCAATGTTTTCCCCTTTGTAGATGTAATGGGTACACACTTCAATTTCGTCAAATTCCCCCAATACATCGGCTTTCATCATACATAGCTGAGTCACGCCATTCACCATAATCGCATACTTTAATTGGGGTAAATCTAACCAGCCACACCTTCGGGGTCTACCAGTTGTTGCGCCAAACTCACTTCCTGACGCTCTTAGTTTTTCACCTGTTTCTCCGAGAAGTTCAGTTGGGAAAGGGCCAGAACCTACACGCGTACAATATGCTTTGAAGATGCCGAACACTTCACCAATTTTATTTGGAGGAAGTCCCAAGCCAGTACATGCACCCGCAGTAATGGTATTTGAAGATGTCACAAATGGGTATGTACCGAAATCAATATCCAGCATGGTGCCTTGGGCGCCCTCAGCGAGGATGCCTTTGCCACTTTTCAAGGTGTTATTTAAAACGTGTTCGCTATCGATAAATTTAAATTTCTTGAGGAATTCAATAGCCTCGAGCCACTTTGTCTCAGACTCAGTTAAATCATATTCATAGTTCGGGTACTGACCTAAAATATTCACGTGTTTGTCTCTCAATTGTGTGAATCGCTTCTTAAATGAGGGACTTTCTATGTCACCAATTCGCAATCCATTTCTTCCAGTTTTATCCATGTATGTTGGCCCAATCCCTTTTAATGTGGAGCCAATTTTTGCCTTTCCTTTCGCCTGTTCAGATGCCGCATCTAAATGGCCGTGTGTCGGCATGATTAAATGTGCTTTGCGTGCAATGACCAGAGAGTCAAAAGGACTAACACCACTCTTTAACAGCCCCTCCACTTCGCTTTGGAAAATAACAGGGTCAATGACCACACCATTGCCAATCACATTTAAGATATTGTCACGAAATATTCCACTAGGAATAGTATGTAACACGTGTTTTTTACCGTCAAAAATCAAAGTGTGTCCTGCATTCGGTCCTCCTTGAAACCTTGCAATCACTCCGTATTTTGGTGTGAGAACATCTACAATTTTACCTTTTCCTTCGTCGCCCCATTGGAGCCCTAGTAGTACGTCAGCTTTCATACTTCTGTTTGTTTTTACGCTTTCGCGCATAGATGTTTAATGAGTGATGGAGGATTTCGATATCGAATAACTCCTCTAAAGTTGCTTTTATTTGCTGAATTCTAGGGTCGCAAAACTCTAGAACTTCACCAGAATCTGCAATGATTACATGATCGTGTTGCCCTACTCTGTGGCATTTTTCATACTGAGCAATATTGTCGCCAAACTGATGTTTTCGGACCAAGTTGCAATCTATTAATAGCTCCATCGTATTGTAAAGCGTGGCTCTCGATACACGGCAGTCACTACTTTGCATGCGCAAAAAAAGCGTTTCGACGTCAAAATGACCAAAATGGATATAGATTTCATGGAGTATGGCAAAGCGCTCAGGCGTTTTACGGTGCCCATTTTGCTCGAGGTAAACCTCGAAAATCTCTTGCGCTTGGTTTAATATTTCGTCGCTTGACATAGTCTTTATCGCAGTAGCAAATATAACCTATCGATCTTCGTCTACCCTCTCAACAGTATGAACTCCATTAACACTTTTCAACTTTTCTATAAGATTTCCTAAATGTGTCGTATTCATTACAAGCGCAGTGATGTTTCCTTCAAAAACGCCATCCTTAGATTCCATACTTATTGCAATCATATTGACTTGCATGTCTTCAGAGATCACGGCAGTGAGTTGATTTACGAGTCCGACATCATCGATTCCTGTAATTTGTAGTTTGACTTTGAACTGAGTTTGCGCTTTGCTGGTCCACCGTGCTTTCATCATCCGATACGCATATTTGGAAAGCATATTCGTGGCATTTGGACAATTGCGTCTGTGAACCCGAATACCTCCCATAACTGTTATAAACCCGAAAACATCATCCCCAGCAATTGGGTTGCAACATTTTGAAAGCGTATAGTCCAGTTTCTGCATACTCTCGCCTATGAGAAGCGTATCCTCTTTTGCGTTGGGGATGTATTTTGCGGAGACTTCGGTTCTTTTAGAGGTATCTGGTTGAGGCCCTTTTTCCCATAGTATTTTACCCTGTTTTAATTCATATCCTGTGATGCTATCTAGTACGAGCGTTCCATTTGAAATGAGGAAATACATTTCTTGCGCAGAATCGTATTTAAGTTTTCTATATAGAGAGAGGATATTCGCCTCGATGAATAACATTCCCTTCTTTTTTGCCCACTTTTTGAATAGTTCCTTTCCTTCAATTGATTTTGCCCGCTCAACTTCTTTTAGAGAATGCTTGATTTTCTGTCTGGCATGTGCCGTAACCACGTAATTGACCCAATCCTCTTTCGGCATCTGTTTGCGAGAGGTGATGATCTGGATTTGGTCTCCACTATTCAGTTGATAACTCAAGGGCACAAGCTTGTGATTGACTTTACCACCGATACATTGTGAACCGATCTTCGTGTGAATACGGAACGCGAAATCTAAAATCGTCGCCCCTTTCGGGAGGGTAATCATATCTCCATTCGGCGTGAACACAAAAACATCGCTCGTCGTTAAGTTCATCTTAAACTCATCAATGAATGCGAGCGCATCGTCTTGATTGCTTTCTAAAATCTCCCGGATTTGATTCAACCAGATATCGATTTGATTTCCCGCTGCAGTCTCTTTATTCCCCTCTTTGTATTTCCAATGTGCCGCGAATCCTTTTTCCGCAACTTCATCCATTCGTTCACTTCGGATCTGAATTTCCACCCATTTCCCTGTCGGAGACATGACGGTGGTATGAAGTGATTCGTAGCCATTTCCTTTTGGCAAGCTGATCCAATCTCTCAGTCTGTCCGGGTTAGGTTGGTAGAAGTCCGTCACAATTGAGTAGGCTCTCCAAATCTCAGTCTTTTCTTTCGCTCTTTCTGTGTTAATGACGATCCGTACCGCAAAAACATCGTAGACTTCCTCAAATGTGACTTTTTGTTTCTGCATTTTGGACCAAATACTGAAAATTGATTTGGGCCTGCCTTTAATCTCGTACTTAATCCCTGCCTCTTCGAGTTCTCTTTTAATTGGTGCACAAAAGCTTCGGATAAACCGCGCTCTTACAGCCTTCGTTTTCCTCAATCTGGTTGCGATTAATTCGTATTCCTCCGCTTCTTTATACTTGAGGGAAAGATCTTCAAGCTCACTTTTTATAGCATAAAGTCCCAAACGATGTGCAAGTGGGGCGTACATATACAAGGTCTCAGAAGCGATTTTTTGTTGCTTATCCGGACTCATAAATTGGAGTGTCCGCATATTATCTAGCCGATCTGCAAGCTTGATTAAAATCACCCTTACATCGTCACTGAGCGTAAGAAGCATCTTTCTGAAGTTTTCAGCTTGTGCACTTGTTCCCGGTTCAAAGACGCCACTCATCTTCGTCAGCCCATCAACGATGTTTCTGGCTTTATTCCCGAACCCATTTTCAACTTCATCGAGTGTCAAATTGGTGTCTTCGACAGTGTCGTGAAGGAGTGCACACACTATAGAAGTGGTGTCTAGTCCGAGCTCGCCAGCCACTACTCTTGCAACGCTGATTGGATGGTATATATACGGCTCTCCGCTTTTACGCCTTTGTTCGGAGTGCAATTCAAGTGCCAAATCAAACGCCTTACGTATCGCTTTGCGTTCTTCCCTTGTTCGACTGTTTTTTGCAGCACGTAGAAGCCCTCTATACCTCCTCAGTATTTCTTTCTTCTCTTCTTCTACGTCTATTTTCATTGCGCTTCTTCCTGTTACCAAATCTACTTAATTCATCCTTCGTTTTACTGACTTTGTTGAGGTAATTTCGCA
>MDSY01089610.1_pt1 | contig 26852 bp, 27 predicted proteins | sample 811131 | NCBI WGS metagenome assembly MDSY01 (sample SAMN05326643, study PRJNA326480) | marine metagenome | isolation source: seawater | place: Atlantic Ocean: South West | collected 2010
GTTTTCAAAGCGGAGCTTTGCGGGATCATGCAACAATCCCTTCTGGGTCACAAATTATCTCCAAGAATAATAATTTATTTTGGGGATATTTTTTTCATTAACTTTGTGATTCAACAATCAAACCTTACAAAATGAAAAAATTATTTTTTTTAACTTTTTTATTCTCCATTCTTCTTTCTTGTAGTGAAGATAACGCTGATAATTCAATTACAATTCCATTGTTTTTTGAAAAATATGATGGAGTAGTTTGGGAAAATGAAAATGATAATCAAGGTACTCAAACACACCAATTTATTTTCAATAATACTGAACCTAAAAGTTTTACTATGTATGATTTAGATATCCAATTGCCTCCGGGGGAGTGCTATCCAAATCCAATCCTCCCTGAATATGAACTCATAGAAAGTGAAAACAGTTTTCAGTTAACATATTATATGGATTTTTCACCAGAAATAGTTGCACCAGTTCCTTTGTCCTATATTATGACGGTGTCAAATGATGGTAATAGTTTACTCTTTCAGCGAACGACAGATCTTTCGCCTGAAGTATATGAACCAACCCCAGATGAATACTACTTACGTACATCGCTAGAAAACCCTTGTCCTAACTAAATTACCACAAAAAAATGCCTTTATTTATAGGCCTTGGAACCTTATGAAACACACTCACGAGTGGGTTTTTATTTGTAAAATATAAAAACTAAAGTTTACAAATACCTTTATTTAATCTTAACGAAGAAGAATTGGGCCAAAAACAATATTTCCTTTTTGAGTTCAAACATATTAGTTTGACTTATCTTTGCGAATAACCAATTTAACCTTCAAAATGATGAATGATAACATTAAAGCTGCATTAACTGATTTTGTAAATTTAACAGAAGAAGAATGGTCAGTTTTTTCAGCAACTCTTGTTACAAAACAGTACAAAAAAGGAGATTATTTTTTAAAAGAAAATGATTATTGCGATTATGTTGGATTTGTAAATAAAGGTTTTTTCAACTTTTTCTACCTAATTAAAGGCGTTGAACACATTCGAGGTTTTTTCACTCCAAATAGCTTCATTTCTAATTACCCAAGCTTTCTTTTGAAAAATAAGTCTAAATTTTACATTCAAGCCTTGGAGGACTCCTCAGTCACACTAATACACAGAGATGCTCTCTTTTTGCTGTATAAAAAACTTCCAAAAGTTCAAGAATTGAGTAGAAGTATCGTTGAAAATTTATATATAGAAGTCTCGGAAAAATACGAATCTTTCTTTCTTAAAACTGCAGAAGAACGTTATTTGGATCTGTTGATAAGTGAGCCTAAAGTAATTGAAAAGATCCCCCAATTTATGATCGCCTCATACTTAGGAGTCAGTCCTGAAGGGTTAAGTCGAATAAAAAATAGAATCGCTAAAAAGTAAGAACAAAAAAACACATTAAAGGTTTTAACGTTGTTTACAGCAGTGCATACATTAAAGTTCGTTTTATTCTTTTATGAGTTTAATTACAGCTTTTTTATCTCCCGATTCAATTATCAACAAGTAAACACCTAAATTTGTAAGTGGCAAAAGTCTGGTGCCATATTAAAAAAATACGGTCCATGTGGTGCGTAAAAGTGCCCTCACTGAGCTTCAGGTTACTACTAAAAATATCAAGGCTCAGGGCTATTCAATTAAGACCAAACGATACCGTTTGAGTCAATGGAAGCGGCAAGGTATTTTTGAATTATGAATTATATGACCATATGTTTGATAAGTCAGAGCTTATAAACTTAACAAATCACATCGATTACAAATCCGTTAAGGATTCGCTTATTACTGTACTAAATAAAAGAATTGCAGAGGCAAATTCAGTACCTTTGGGTTTAGGACGTCAACTCAAAAATGCTAAGCCTTGGTTTGAGCTAGCACGAATTTTTCGTAAAAATTAGGTAATTTCAGAGCAGTTACAAAAATGCTACTAAATAAAATTATTTTCAAGAAATTATAGAGCGAATTAGAATTCCTAGTGGAGCAGGGGAAGCTACCCATTAAAACGAGTAAATTTTATAATTTTACTTATGCTGATGATAAAAAAGTCCTTGAAATAATTGAAAATAATTGAGGTAATTAATCTCACTAACATTGATTTATAAAAAAATGACAACATATTTATTAAAAGTAATTTTCACTTTTTGCCTTATAGTTTCTTGCTACTCTTGTAAAAAAGAATTAAAAAAATCTGCTGTAATCGCACCAGAAGGAATGGTCTGGGTTGAAACAAAAACCTTTTTAAAAGGTGCCAAGGAAGGAGATCAATACGCAATGAAAAGAGAAAAGCCAGCTCACGAAGTTAAGGTCGATGGTTTCTTTATAGATCAAACAGAGGTTACAAATAAGCAATTTAGAAAGTTTGTAGATGAAACAAGGTACATTACTTTAGCAGAAAAACCTATTGATTGGAATGTCATGAAAAAAGACCTTCCACCAAATACACCAAAACCTCATGATTCTATTCTTCAACCTGGCAGCTTAGTGTTTAATAAAAATGTAAATGCAGTTATAAATATGAATAATTATATTCAATGGTGGACTTGGAAAGTTGGTGCGAGTTGGAAGCATCCTTACGGCCCCAAATCTTCGATTGAAGGCAAAGACGATTATCCTGTTGTTCACATTGCATTAGAAGATGCTTTGGCATATTGCAAATGGGCAAATAGAAGTTTACCAACCGAAGCCCAGTGGGAATCAGCAGCACAGGGAACAAATGAATCTACAATCTTCACTTGGGGAAATGATGCTGAAAAATTAAACAGAAATGCGAATACTTGGCAAGGACAATTTCCTATAAAGAATGAAGCAAAAGATGGATTTAGTTTTATAGCACCTGTAAAATCTTTTTCTCCTAACAGTATTGGTTTATACGACATGCTAGGCAATGTTTGGGAGTTGACAAGTGATTTTTTTAATGTGAACTATTACAACAACATTGATACTTCATCTCCGCTCGTTAATCCAACTGGCGCAAAAACGTCTTACAGTCCTTCCAATCCATATCAGTCAGAACTTGTAATTAAAGGAGGCTCCTTTCTTTGTCATGCTTCGTATTGTGCTAGTTTTAGAATCTCTGCAAGAATGGGAACTAGCTTCGATTCTGCTTCAGACCATACAGGATTTAGAACTGTGGCTAGACCCGGTATGCTGATTAATACGATAGATAATTGATGTCAGCTTTCAGATCAGTAGGAAAGCAATAAATATTCAAACAATTTTAATTGTATTGATAAAGTAACCGTTGTTGATATTGGGGTTCTAGTTCTGCAATAATAGTTGGGTATTTGTTACATGTAATAATTTCACTTCGGTTAATTCTTTCCAGTTTTAAAATCGTTGCAATAGCTTACAGACTGTGTAAATTATTATATATTTAGGTTTATTTTTTTATTTATATAAGTTAGTGTAGGAGTTTTAAGAACTTAACTGTTATATATGTAAAACCATTAAATTAACCAATTATGAAGTCAAAATCACTGAATTACATTTTCGTATTGTCCTTTTTTATTTTACTCTTTTCGTCTTGTCAAAATGAAAGTATTCAAGAATCTTCTAACGATCCTAGAGAAAATATTTCTGAAGAATCAGATTTATTAACTTATTTACGTACTACAACAAATACTGAAACCGATAACAATAATGATACAGAAGATGATTGTGTTGATTTTGAATTTCCAATCACCTTTTTAGTATATGATACTGATTGGGAGATTGTACAAACAATTGATGCAGAGTCGGATCAAGACATATCGGACATTTTGGAAATGATCGATGAATCCACTTACGTGAGCATTAATTATCCGATTACATTAATATATCAAAGTGAGGTCATATTAACAGTCAATAACAATCAAGAACTTATAGAGGCTTTTGAAACTTATGACGGAGGTTGTTATGATTTGAGTGTTTTGTTTGGTTGTGCTATTGACGCCATTACAGTCATTGATATAGTAATCCAAGATGACGAGAGCCCAACAGACGGTATTCATGCCTTTTCATTAGATCTTGAATTTTTCTGTAATGATATTGAATACGACTTACAGTATTTTGAAACTGCACAGGATGCCGAAAGTCAAACGAATCCAATTGTATTTCCTTACACAAACAACACAAACCCCCAAACTATATATGTGGTAGCTAGTACAGAATACGAGGGTGTTTTAGTCAGTTCTAACGTATTTGAAATTAATGTAATTATCGTGGATGGTGAAACTAATGCTGATTGTAATGAATGGAATGTTGTTGAGGCTTTAGTAATTAATGAATCAGGCTGGAATATCACTGAAAATAATATTTTTTCTGAAAATGATAATGTAAACCAATATGGGATTAGCTTTAGTAGTGATGGATCATTAGTGTATGGAACAGAATCTCCTAGTTATTTAAATACCCATGCGGGTACATATAATATCTTTGTTAGCGCTACTGGAGATACATTAGCTGAATTTTCATTTAACGATCCTAATTTACCTATAAATCCTATTTCTGGTGAAACATGGATTCTCACAGCATGTGATCTTGTTACTGGTAGCTTTACATTTTATCAGTACGATATGACAACGGGTCAACAAGGAGATTTATATTTTGTGTTATCAGTTTGTGAGTGCGAGGACTTTGAAACTTGCCTAGAAACTTCTTTAGACGGAAAATGGCTATCGGTGGGAGGTGATAATACAGTTGAGCCAAATACCATGTTTATTTTTGAAGATGGTCTGAGGTATACCGTATATTGTACAGAATCTTGCGATTGGGAGGCTTTAGGTATTGAAGACGCGATTCCAACTCCTTTAGAGTATTTCTACGATTACGAAAACTGCCTTTTAACAACAGATTTAAATTTTGGAAATTATGTAACTTGGGTTACTCAATTTGTTTGTGATGAACAGGTGTTAAGAGCTTATGTACTAGAAACTGGAGCCGAAATAATATTTTATAGGCCAGGTTATGATATTTCACAATGTGATGAGTAGTCAACAAAACAACCAATAAGACGACCAATAAAACAACTTTTAAATACAAATAATTGAATTCAACCTTGCCAAATACGTCATGTGATGAAGCTGTTTTTTCCAGCTTATTTGAAAAGCATTCTAAGGATTTATTCAATTATTTGTATTATAAATATGGAGCTAACTTAAATCCTGACGATCGGGTCCAAGAAGCTTTTGTGAAGCTTTGGCAAAACTGTGCGAAAGTCCCACCAAAAAAGGCCAAAGGGTTTTTGTACAAGGTTGCCAATAATAATTCGCTCAATGAGTTGGCTCATTTGAAAGTAGTTCATAAACACGCGCCTTCACGCGCTAAGTACACTACTTACGAAGATCCACAGTTTGAGATGGAAACTCAGGAGTTCTCTGAAAAATTACAAAAGGCCATTGCTGATTTATCCGGTCCGCAACGTGTAGCATTTTTACTCAATAGGATAGAAGGGAAAAAGCACAAAGAAATTGCAGAAATTTTAGGGGTTTCTACCAAAACTGTTGAAAAGCGTATTTATGGCGCGTTCAAAAAATTAAAAATTGATATTAAGGAATTATAAGCCTTGGCTGATTAAACTGTTGAAAACATGAAAACAAACGAAGACCTTTTAAGGAAATGGCTAGATAATGAGCTAGATGCATCCGAGCTTCAGGCGTTTAATGCCTTAGAAGATTCAGCTTTGTTAGAAAAAATATCGCTCGAAATGCAGTCGTTTAAAGCCCCTGAATATGATTCAGTTTTAGAATTTGAAAAATTAAAAAGCGCCCTCAAATCTCCCGTAAATTTAGTAGTTAGACCAAATTTTAGAGCTGTCTGGAGTTATGCAGCGGCTCTTTTAATTGGGTTGGGTCTTTTTTTTACAGTTCGTTTTTCAAATACATCACAAACAACCGACATGGCTGAGATTAAATCACAACGCTTACCAGATAGCTCAATGGTCACTGTCAATGCTGCATCAACACTCACATATAATACATTGTTGTGGAGGTTTGACCGCCAATTAGAATTGGATGGTGAAGCCTATTTTGAAGTTGTCAAAGGGTCTGATTTTACTGTCAATACCCATTTAGGAAGCGTTACAGTAGTCGGTACAAAATTTAAAGTCAAACAACGCTCTAACTACTTTGAAGTGGTGTGCTATGAAGGAACTGTTTCAGTAAGTATTTCAAATGAAATATATTTACTTAACCAAGGAGAACGTTTGTTAAAAGCTGATGATCGGCAAGATCAGCGTTCAAGAATTAACGAGGTTATTCCTTCTTGGATACAGAAATCATCGGCGTTTACAGCTGCGCCCATACAACGGGTGCTAAATGAGCTAGAGCGACAGTATGCCGTTAAGATTCTGACAAATGGTATTGATACGAGATCCTTATTTACAGGCCGCTTTACACACGATAATTTAGAGCTGGCATTGAAAAGTATCACACTCCCCATGGGTTATGTCTATTCTGTAACTCCTAATTCAATTGTTGTGTCGGTTGAATAATATACGTTACATCCTTATAACAGGGTTGATTTTCTTGGCTGTAGAATTCTCACATTCTCAAAGCCCTGAGCGTAAAATAGTTTTATCAACCTATATTCAACAGATTGAGTCATCTAGCGCATTGATCTTTAATTATGCAGACGACATCATTCTTGACAACTTAATTATTCCAAGTTCTGAGTCCTTAGACTCTAAAGGCTATGCGAACTATTTAACGTCCCAAACAGGACTTGTTTTTCAAGCATTAGATGCCTACACAATTCTGATTATCCCCAAAAAATCTCCTACAAATGACACACAGCTTTTAGATCCTGTTTTTATTTCAAATATTTTAACTCAAGGGGTTTTTGTGAATTCCGATGGTTCTACTAATATAACCCCTTCAGATTTCGGAATTTTAGCAGGTTTAACCGATATCGATGTCATGCAAATTGTTCAAAATTTGCCTGGGATTTCTTCAGTCAATGAGAAGTTATCAGATTTAAATATAAGGGGAGGGACTCAAGATCAAAATCTAATTTTATGGAATGGTATTAAAATGTACCAATCAGGACACTTATTTGGTTTATTGTCAGCCATTAATTCAAATGCAACTCAGAAAGTAACAGTTTTAAAAAATGGAAGCTCTGCTTTTTATGGAGATGGTGTCTCAGGAACTATAGACATGTCTAGTGATTTTAGTTTGATAAACAAGCCAACCTTCGATCTTGGTTCCAACCTAATCAGTGCGGACGTTCATTCCATTGTTCCATTGTCTAGCCGACAGAGTCTTCAGCTCTCTGCCCGTCGTTCGATTACAGATGCAGTGCAAACTCCTCCATTTAAAAATTATTTCAACAGGCTTTCTCAAAATACCGATTTGACTACTTTAGATAATGAAGAGTTATTTAAAAATGAACGTTTTTATTTTTATGATTTGTCTTTGAATTATCTGTATGAAATCTCAAAGAAAGAACGTTTTCAGTTCAATACAATTTATATTCAAAACGCGTTGTCTTTTGATGAAGACCTTCCGTCAGCGTCAGGAACACGTCAGTTAAATAGTTCTTTAAAACAGAAAACGGTAGGCGCTAGTGCATCCTATTTCAAACAATTGTCACCAGATTTAAACCTCTCTGGATTCCTTTATTTATCTCGCTACACTATGGAGGGTGTTAATAATGATCTTGCAAATGAGCTACGTCTCATTCAAAATAACAGCGTTGAAGAGAAAGGTTTGAAATTAAAATTAGATTACAACATTAACCCATGTTTCAACTTCAAAATGGGTTACCAATTAAATGAAACGGGTGTGGGTAATCTTGAGGATATCAATGCTCCTTTATTTCGACGTTATATCAAGGAAGTTATCATTAGTAATTCATTAATTAATGAACTCTCTTTTATTTCAAAAGACACTAAAACTTCTTTTAACGCAGGACTTCGGATCAATTATATTGATAAATTTTCTAAGTTTATTGTAGAGCCTCGGCTAAGTGTGAGTCATCAACTCTCCAAAAAGTGGCAGCTTGAAATCCTAGCTGAAAAAAAATCTCAGTATGTGTCGCAAGCTGTTTATTTTCAAAATGACTTTTTGGGGATCGAGAAACGCCGCTGGAAACTATCTAATAACAGTTCCATTCCAATAGTGCAAAGTAGTCAAGTCTCCTTGGGGCTTCATTACAATAAAAATAATTGGTTGTTTAGCATGGATAGCTATTACAAAAAAGTAAATGGAATTACCACTCGAAGTCAAGGATTTCAAAACCAATATCAATTTGTAGATGCTATAGGGCTTTATGAAGTTAAAGGAATCGATTTTTTGGTTCAAAAAAAATGGTCTGTTTTTACATCGTGGCTAACCTATAGCCTAAGTCAAAACGAGTATGATTTTAAGACCTTAAATTCTCAAACTAATTTCCCCAATAACTACAGTGTAGAGCATGCTTTTTCTTGGAGTATTAACCATAGTTTTAATTCTTTTAAGTATGCTTTGAGTGTTAACGGGCACAGCGGTAAGCCCTACACACTTCCAACTCAAGTTGGTGTCGTGGATTCTACTATTGAGTATGCAACCCCAAATGCCGTGAATCTTCCTGATTATTTGCGTGTTGATTTATCTCTGCGTTATGACTTTAAACTCCAATCTGCCTTAGATGCAAGTTTAAGCTTGTCAATTTGGAACCTCTTAAATAGAACCAATGTATTAAACCGTTTTTATAGTTTTGACACATCCAATCAAATTATGGAGCGCAATTCAGAGGCGCTAGGTTTAACCCCAAATTTGAGTTTTCGACTCCGCTTCTAAACAACTCAAGCTTTATTGGAACTATTCATGAAATTCAAAATCTTAATTTTTTGATCTCTTAATACCAAAAAGCAAGCTCAGAATAAGGAGCTTGCTTTTTTGATTTTGTAAGGATTTGATTTTGTAAGGATGCTAAATATCTATAGTAGTGTGTAGTCTGCAATATATGGTTCAATTATTATATAAAGAACATATAAGAATATTAAAGCCCATACAGCTGCAGTTTTATACTTTTTATCTTCGTAATAGATGACTACCAAACAGCCGTGTCCAATAAGTAATACAATATGAGCAATCAATATCATATGTTTTTGTTTAATGTTATTTTATAAATGGCGTAAGGCAGTCAAATCAGTTGTTTTCATGTATTCCTAAACTTGTGGGAACGTTCTAAATTTTGTAGTTTTGAGTCAGTTAACCATAGATTTAATATTTTAAATAATTGATAATTACAAGTCTTCATTTCCAACCGCGGATTTTTTATTGAGTATATGACCTCTTTTTGTTTGAGCTTTTAAACGTTTTTCAACGACTCTATAAATTGCCGCTTCGATGATTTCATGTTTTTCGCCATTCATGACATTAGAGATATGCCCCCTTGAATAGGGTACGCCGTCTTTGTTTTTTGTGTTGCTGTCAATTAATTCCTTTTGAATGATGGCTGCATATCGGTGTCCGATAATGCTCTTTATGGATTCTTTGGTCGACTTATTAATCATAGAGAAATCCTATTTTTTTAATTCGTTTTTTTCTGTTACTTTACTGATAATAATTCAAATACAAATATAGATAAAATTATATCTAATTACAAAATGAATGGATAATATAAAAACCAATATAAAAGAAAGAGTGCTTCAAATAGCTAAGAGTAAGGGTCTTAGCTATGAGTTTTTTTTCAATGACTTAGGTGTATCTTACTCAAATTTTAAAGGAAAACAAAAAAATACTTCACTTCAATCCGATTCAATAGATAAAATTATAACCAAATATTCAGACATAGATTTACATTGGTTAATCACTGGTCAGAAGAAATATGGCGAAAACGACGCTTCAAATAAAGTTTCTGAGCCATCAACTGAGTCAATTTATAAGGCCAAGTATTATGAGTGTGCCGAAAATTACATGAAATTAAACCAAGAAATCATCGCCTTAAGGTTTGAAAATAATAACTTAAAAAAAACGGATCAATAACTTCATGATCTAGATTTATTAAATTTTCTTCAAAATACAAATCGAGTTAACTATATTTGAGCTTTAATAGACAGATGCAAGATAAAATTATTGTTACAGGCGGTTGTGGTTACATTGGTTCCCATACAGTCATTACTTTGATTAACCACAATTACGAGGTGGTCATTATTGATGATTTATCAAATTCCAATATTCAAATTTTAGACCGAATTGAAAATATCACAGGCATAAAACCTTATTTTGAACAGGTTGACTTGAAGTCCTCTGAAGCCACTCAAGCTGTTTTTAATACCCATAAAGATGCAAAAGCGGTTATTCATTTTGCAGCCCACAAAGCAGTAGCGGAATCTATAAATGATCCTTTGATGTACTATCAAAACAATCTTTTTTCTTTAATTAACACGTTGAAAGCGCAGCAAGACAACGGTATCAATCATCTTATATTTTCATCTTCGGCAACGGTTTATGGGAATCCTACCGTAATGCCGATCACAGAAGATGCCCCAACCCAGCGTTCATTTTCACCCTACGGAAATACCAAAAAAATCGCTGAAGAAATTTTAGAAGATTTCACAAATTCACAGTCTGAAATATCCGTTATTTCATTGCGCTATTTCAATCCCATCGGAGCGCATGAATCTGGAGAAATAGGGGAGTTCCCTACAGGTATTCCAAATAATTTAATGCCATACATCACTCAAACAGCCGCAGGTGTCAGAGAAAAACTGATGGTGTTTGGAAATGATTACCCAACCAAAGATGGCACGCCCATTAGAGATTATATTCACGTGGTAGATTTAGCGGAAGCCCATTTGAAAGCCCTTCAAAGACTCTTATCTCCAACTTCTAGTCACCCATTAGAGGTCTTTAACTTGGGAACTGGAAAAGGATACTCTGTACTCGAAATGATCAAAGCGTTTGAAGCGGTGAGCGGAAGCCCACTAAACTATGAAATTACAGATCGAAGGCCTGGCGATGTGCCCGAAATGTTTGCCTCAACAGATTTGGCGAAACAAGTGTTGAATTGGGAAGCAAGCCGTGGTTTACAAGAAATGATTCAATCTTCATGGACTTGGGAGCAGAATCTAAGAAACGAACTTTAATAATTTACACAACTATTTTAAGAGTTAATGGCAGTCGTATTGTGAATCGATTTGTTGTTCTGTGACCATTTCTGAAGGCGATATGTATTTTATTCCGAGACCCATCCCGCGCACAATAAATAACAAACCAATAACGACGACAAACACTGGAATGGCCTTTAAAATGTTTTGCCTCGCTTTTCCTTTTAAAAAATTCCCCTGCAAATAAGTGGTCACCAGCTTGTTTTGAAACTAATTCTGCCTCTCCAGTAACAAAGCTATAATCTATCAAAACAGTTCCCTTGATTAATATGCCATCTACAGGAATCAATTCGTTATTTCTAACGATAATTCTATCGCCTGCAACTAAGTCATAAACTTGTGCTTGCTCTTCTTGGAAATCTAGGCTGTCTTTTATTATTCTGGTTACCGCAATCGGAAAGTAAGATTTGTAATCTCTTTCAAAAGAGAGAAAGGCATAAGTTTTTTGTTGAAACAACTTTCCCAATAATAAGAAAAACACCAAACCTGTCATGCTATCCAAAAACCCAGACCCCCAATTCATTACAATTTCAACAGCTGAGCGTACGAAAAGCACCAAAATACCAATTGCAATGGGAACGTCGATGTTTAATAATTTAGAGTGTACACTTTTGTAGGCTGAAACTAAATAATCATTCGCTGAGTAGAACGCGACAGGGATCGAGAATATTAAAATGAGCCACCTAAACACAGGTTTGTAGCGGTCTAGCCAAAACTCAGAAATTTCAAAATACTCTGGAAAAGATAAAAACATAATGTTTCCGAAAGCGAAGCCAGCGACTCCCATTTTATAAATTAGGCTCCGATTGATAACAGGCGTTTTAGCGTCGGAGTCGTTTAAGGATATATAAGGTTCATACCCTATTTTACAAAGTAAAAGTACAAGTTGATGCAGCGTTAATTTTTCTGAAGAAAAACTAATTTTTATCTTTTTTTGAGGGAAATTTACCTGAGTTGTTTTTATGTTTGGGTTTAATTTATTTAAATTTTCAAGTATCCAAATACATGAACTACAATGTATTGTAGGGATGATAAAAGAGACTATTTTTATAGATTTTTCGTCAAACTCAAGCAGTTTTTTTGCAATCGCATCATTTTTTAGAAAATCAAATTTCCCATCAAATTTTGAAGGTGCAATTCCAGGTGCTGTTTCCAGTTCGTAATAATAGGATAGGTCGTTTTCATTTAAAATATTAAAAACAGTTTTACAGCCATAACAACAAAAATTATGGTTTTGATGCTGAATGCCAGTCGTTGTGCATTCATCTCCGCAATGAAAACATATATCCATAGGATATTAAGTTAGATAGTAGTTTCATTTACAAAAATGTAGATAAACACATCCAAAAACGATGACTTTTGTCACCCTTAGAGCTTTCATTTGGCTCTATGAACCCTCTCTATATTTTAAAAATTTAACATTTTTTACTTCGTATTTATATTATTAATCTTACTTTTAGTACATGGAAAACTATAAAGACGATCGATGTGAGAATTGCTTGATAAGGCAATTAAATGCATTGAAATCTCTTAATAAGGACCAATTAAAGCGAATCTCAGACAGTAAAGTTTCTAAGTCTATAAAAAAAGGAGACGCAATTTTTGAGGAAGGTGAAAAGTTAAACGGTGTTTTTTGTGTTCGTAATGGAGTTTCAAAGCTTTCTAAAATGAGCGATAACGGAAAAGATACCATTATAAAAATTGCAACCCGAGGTGAAGTCTTAGGACAGCGTTCAGTGATTACGGAAGAAAAAACCAATTTAAGTGCCGTTGCTATAAACGATATGGAAGTTTGCTTTATTCCTAAAGTTCACCTTTTTAGAGAGTCTTAATGACAATCCTGGTTTTTCAAAAGCAATACTTCTTCAAATGGCAAAAGACCTTAAGTTTGCTGATAATGTGATTGTTAATATTGCCCAAAAAACAGTTAAACAGCGTTTGGCCGAAGCGATACTGTACCTTTATAAAAATTTTGGGGTTGACGCTGAAGGTTTTATTGTAATGACATTAACTCGAGAAGATATTGCAAATATTGTAGGTACCGCCAAAGAAACCTGTATACGAACATTAACGAACTTCAAAAAAAAAGGGTGGGTTTTGACCGAAGGTAAGCGCATTAAAATAAAAGATCATAAAGCACTTTCACGACTCGTAGAAAACATCTAAAATTAAAAACCAATAACACGAATTTTATTAATGAAACACAATACAAAAGATATTAAACCATACATTACCGATGTTCCAGATTTCCCAAAGAAAGGAATTGTATTTAAAGACATCACTACTTTACTCGAAAGTCCAGAAGGGGTAAACCTCTGCTTAGAATTGCTTTTGTCTGAACTTAAAAACAAAGAAATTGATAAAGTTGTAGCAATTGAAGCCCGCGGATTTTTCTTTGGAATGCTTTTAGCTCAGTCACTAAACGTACCATTTGTGCCCGTTCGAAAACCCGGAAAACTACCTCGCAAAGTAATTTCTCAATCCTTTGATTTAGAATATGGCTCAGATGTTTTAGAACTGCATGATAATGCTATAATTTCAGGAGATAAGGTATTAATTCATGACGATGTTTTAGCTACGGGAGGCACTGCTGAAGCAGTTTGTAAAATGGTAGAATCTTTGGGCGGTCAAATTGTTCAATGTAATTTTATTATGAAACTTGATTTTCTTGACGGTTCCAAAAAAATAGATGCGTATCCCATCTATGCTGCGACGACCTACTAATCCAACGCTTTTTTGGTAACATAAAGCCGCCACCCAAATAACGCCATTTGTAATTTTGTTGCTTTACTAAGGTCAACGCGTTTTTTAGTCAAACTTGGTAGTGCCCATTTATTGACCACTGCTAAGGCTTTAAAAAGTGTTTTTGAATTCATACTCCAAAAATAGAAATTCTTCTTCTAATTCTGTACATATTTCATATCTAAGATTTATCTTCGTAAAAAAACAAGCGTATGGATATTATTTTGATGCTGTTAGGATTTGGTCTTTTGGTTATTGGAGGTGAGTTTTTAGTGCGAGCATCTGTAGCTCTGTCCTTTAAGCTCAATATTTCTAAGATGGTGGTTGGGCTCACAGTAGTGTCTTTCGCTACCTCACTTCCCGAACTTCTAGTCAGTTTAAATGCAGCTTTGAATGGGTCTCCATCAATTGCAATTAACAATGTTATTGGATCTAATATTGCCAATATTGGTTTGGTTCTTGGGATTACGGCTCTGATAGGGACGATTTATGTTGATAAATCATTTTATAAAATCAACTGGCCAGCAATGATGGTTTTTTCTTTTGCTTTTTATTATTTTTTAAGCAACGACTCAAAATTAGATGCCGTTGAAGGCGCTGTTTTGTTTTTAAGTTTACTTCTATTTATTGCTTATTCTCTAAAACAGTCAGAAGGAATTGAAACAGATGACTCTATGGATGCCTTCACAATGATTTCTAATTTCAAAATTGTAATATGGCTAATCATTGGGGGTGTTGCCTTGTATTTTGGTGCCAAATGGTTGGTTGATGGTGCGGTAGTGATCGCTCAAAAAATAGGGGTCAGTGAGGCCGTTATTTCGGTGTCTGTAATTGCGGTGGGCACCAGTATTCCTGAACTTGCAGCTTCTGTAATTGCTGTGCTCAGAAAAGAAAAAGCGATCTCATTAGGTAATTTAATTGGTTCTAATATTTTCAATATTGGTTCTGTACTAGGAATGACAGCAATGGTTAAGCCTATTGTTGTTGATGACCCTGAAATTCTTTCAAGAGATATTATTTGGATGCTAGTTTTTGCAGGTCTTTTATTGCCCCTAACATTAATTTTAAAACGTTATGAAATTAAAAAACTAGAAGGTTTTTTAATGGTGTTATTGTATGGTGTTTTTATCTACTCTGTTTTTTTATAGGCTACAAAAAAATTAAAAACAACCATCAATTAACCAAAAAACTATTTAATTCTTCTACACTTGTTGAAGTCGATGAAGTTGTGACGGTACCCGTTGCTCCCAATTGTTGGATTAGTAAAATGACTTCAGTGCTTAATTGAAACCCTTGTGTTGTTTCGGCACGAACAAGTCCAATATCTCCAGCGTAAAAATAACGGACAGTCAGCACGTCTTGAGGTTGAATAACATTGATGGTTTGGCTTGTTCCGAAGAGTGTTATTTCACCAGTGACCGATATGTTAAGTTTAAGTATAGCTTCATGAACATTTGTGTATTCCATCCCATTCAAAGAGGTAGTTTCATAAAAATTTTCTTTTTCAGTTGTTAGGGCATAGCTTATTTCAATCGGAATCATTGTGCCTTGGATGTCTATAGTTTCAGAAAAACTATTTGATAAATCTGAGAGAACTTCTCCGTTAGAAGCATCTAGGTCAATAATTGTCAGGTCGTTAATTGCAGGTGATTGAGTAATTGGAATATCTATCGGAAAGTCTAAACTTCCTGTGTATTTTAAGTCAGTAGTAGTTTTGGATAAACTCCCATTTACTAAAAGCGTATTCATTGAGCCTAACGCATCCATGCCATTATTTGCTTGGTATGTGAAAGAATTCGCCGTTGATGTTGCTATATATAAAGAGTCAGAACCTGTAAAGTTCATTAAAGGAGTGTCAGAACTTGTACTTTCGACATCGTAAATCCAATAGTCTCCTAGTGTATTTGGAAAGTAATCTAAAGGGTCTGGTTCAGGATCCGTTACGTCGATGTCTGGGTTGTCTCCCTCTTCATACGTTTCGTTTGAACAACTTACAATAACTAATAAAAAGAAAAATAAAATAGGTTTTAGGGTGTTCATAATGTTTTGATTTTGATGTAAATATAGAAAAAAAATCAAAGTAAGAGTTTTAAAATAAAACAGTTTGCTATTTTGAAACCTATAACAATATCTTAAAAAACAAAAAACCCACTCGTTGAGCAGGTTTTTAAAATTTTAAGATCAAAAGGTTATTTTTTATTAACGTTTTGTATGTATTTATTTAAGGCCATAGTCATTGAAGGCATTTCGGTAGTTGGTGCTGAGATATCGACACGAAGTCCTTTGTTTTCAACAGCTTTCACGGTTGTATTTCCAAATACAGCAATGCGCGTATCATTTTGTTTGAAGTTTGGAAAGTTATGAAATAAAGAATCAATTCCAGAAGGACTAAAGAACACTAAAATGTCATAATATACATCTGCCAAATCAGATAAATCACTGATGACTGTATTGTAAAACACCGCTTGTTTCCACTTAACTCCTATTTCATCCAACATCAAAGGAACAATTGGTTTTAGTTTGTCCGAAGAGGGGAGTAAAAATTTTTCGTCTTTATACTTCTTGATAAGAGGCGAAAGATCTTGAAAATTACGTGTACCAACATAAATTTTACGCTTACGGTACACTACATATTTTTGTAAATAAAACGCAACCGCTTCAGATTGACAAAAGTATTTCATGCTATCCGGTACTTTAAAGCGCATTTCATCAGCCACTCTAAAAAAGTGATCAATAGCATTTCTGCTCGTCATAATGATTGCAGTGTAGCTTGAAAAATCAACTTTTTGTAATCGTACTTCTTTAGCTGTGACCCCTTCCACGTGAATAAAGGGACGGAAATCAATTTTTACTTTTTGCCTGTCTTGCAAATCGAAGTAAGGAGAGTTTTCTACTTTTGGTTCGGGTTGAGACACCAAAATTGTTTTTACTTTCATAGATCAATTACTCTAATAGGTTAATTTATATCCAACGAAAACAGCTTCCACAATACTATGTACGGCCCAATTTCGAGAGTGCAAAGATACAAAATAAAATAGAAGAAATTATTGATAAGTAGTTTTTGATACGATTTAATCGATTTCATAAATCCAGTGAAGACAATTAATAAAGAAATCACCAGTGTAGCTACCAATAACGTAGGTTGATTTGGGGCTCCAAAAATTAAAAAAGAGTTCAGAGGAAGTAATAAAACCCCTAATAGATTTAAAAAACTCACCTGTTGAAACACATAACTATGAAATAGTTTAGGAGTATCAAACAAATAACCAATCCCTAGTTCTAACAGAATTTTGATAAGTGCTCCAGCACCAAGTAAACCGGCTATTTTTATAAATATAAAAAAATCCAATTCCAGTTTTTGAACGAAATGAATATAGCTCAGCAGTCCAAAAAGGGTGCCGTTAATACAGAAATTTAAAAACAATACGACGTCAAAAGGGTCTAAAAAAGTGTGATCTTTGAAATAAATCCTTAAATAATTTGAAGGTCCAAGCAGTCTTAAAAAATCTGTAAATCGTTTGTAATTTATAAGCTTAGCCGTTGCAATAATAGCAAGACTTACTACAATAATTGCAGTGTATAAATCGTTAAATAGAACCTCTCTAAGCATGCACAAATTTATGAAGAATATTTATAAAAAGAGTCCGCTAAAAATAACTTACTTTTGCTAAAATTTTTCTACGGAATGCAAGACGCTATTGTTATCATACCAACCTACAATGAGATTGAAAATATAGAGGGTATTTTAACCGCTGTGTTTTCTCAATATAAAGACGTTCATGTTTTGGTTGTAGATGATAACTCACCAGATAAAACTGCTCAAAAAATAGAAGCACTTCAGACCACTTACAAAGAGCGTCTTTTTTTGCTAAAACGAATCGGAAAGCAAGGATTGGGTACAGCCTATATTGAAGGCTTTAAATGGTGCTTAAGTCGTTCATATGAATTCATTTTTGAAATGGATGCCGATTTTTCTCATAACCCCAAAGATCTTCAGCGTCTTTACGATTCCTGTAAAATTCAGAATGCTGATGTTGCCGTTGGATCGCGCTATATTAAAGGAGTAAATGTTGTCAATTGGCCTTTAGCAAGAGTGTTGCTTTCGTATGGTGCGTCTCTGTATGTTCGTGTCATTACAGGAATGAAAGTTCTTGATCCTACCGCAGGTTTTGTATGTTATAAACGAAAGGTTCTTGAATCTATAGACTTAGGAGCTATAAAATTTATTGGCTATGCATTTCAAATTGAAATGAAATATACTGCCTACAAAAAAAACTTTAATATCAAGGAAATCCCAATTATCTTTACCGACCGACGCTATGGAGTTTCAAAACTTAACAAAGGAATCATATCCGAAGCAATTCTAGGGGTCATCAAAATGCGATTAAAAACAATTTTAGGAACATCATAAATGCATAAGAAATCAATAATCATAAAAAATGCTCGAATTGTCAATGAAGGAACCATCATTGAAGGCGATGTATTAATAGAGGACCATCATATCAAGGAAATTGCCAGTTCTATTAGTGTTAAGAACTCTAATGTTACTATCATTGATGCAGAAAACAATTATCTCCTTCCAGGAGTTATTGATGATCAAGTTCACTTTAGAGAGCCTGGTTTGACACACAAAGCAACGATTGAAACAGAATCCAGAGCGGCAATTGCAGGGGGTATTACCTCTTTTATTGAAATGCCAAACACCAATCCGCAAGCCACTACCATTGAAAAATTAGAAGATAAGTTTGAGATCGCTGCCAATACATCGTCTGCAAACTACTCGTTTATGTTTGGAGGGACAAATGATAATTTAGATGAAATATTAAAAGTAGATCCCCTCAAAGTTGCAGGGCTTAAACTTTTCTTAGGATCTTCAACAGGCAATATGCTTGTTGACAATCCAGAAGTTTTAGAAAAAATATTTAAAAGTACCGATTTGTTGATATCTGTTCACTGTGAAGATGAAGACACGATCAAACAAAACACAGCACGTTATTTAGAACGCTATGGAGAAGACATTCCAATCAAGTGTCATCCAGAAATCAGAAGTGCAGAAGCTTGTTATATTTCATCCTCAAAAGCGATTGCTTTAGCTAAAAAAACGGGAGCACGTTTGCATGTGTTTCATTTGTCAACAGCAAAAGAAACACGGTTATTTTCAAATAAAAAACCTCTTAAAGATAAAAAAATTACTGCAGAGGTTTGTATTCATCACCTTTGGTTTTCTGATGAAGATTATGATAAAAAAGGAACATTTATAAAATGGAATCCAGCCGTAAAAACTGCTAACGACCGAGATGCATTATGGAAAGCTCTTTTAAATGATAAAATTGATGTTATTGCATCTGATCACGCCCCGCATACCCTAGAAGAAAAATCAAACAAATATACCAAAGCCCCATCTGGTGGGCCGCTCGTACAACATGCGCTCGTAGCCATGATGGAGGCGCACCATAACGGACGAATTTCTGTTGAAAAAATGGTAGAGAAGATGTGTCATAATCCTGCAATTTTATTTCAAATAGAAAAAAGAGGATATATCAAAGAAGGGTATTTTGCAGATTTAGTACTTGTGAATCCAAACAACCCTTGGACCGTGACCAAGGAAAACAGTCTCTACAAATGTGGGTGGTCGCCTTTTGAAGGTTCAACGTTTAAATCTCGAGTAACACATACCATTCTAAACGGAACAGTTGTGTATGAAAATTCAAATTTTACAAACCACAATGCAGCCATGCGTTTAACATTTAACAGATGAAAACAGTCTTTTTAGCAGTAAGCACTTTGTTTCTTATATCCTGTGAAAACTTAGATATAAAAAAACCATCTAATTTGATATCCGAAGATCAAATGGTAGAAATCCTTTACGATGTTGTTATTATTAATTCTGCAAAAGGAATCAATAAACAATTACTGCAAAAGAAAATCAATGACCCGCTTGCCTATATTTATAAAAAACACAATATTGATAGCCTTCAGTTTGCGGAAAGCAATACTTATTATACGTTCAAAAGTGACGCTTATAAATCTATTTATGAGAAGTTGGAATTGAAGTTAACGGCTCAAAAAACAGAATATGAAGCGTTGCTTGAAGAGAAAAAACGCACTAAGGATTCGATACGAACAAGTAAGCAAAGAAAAATGGATTCCTTGAACAGAGAGCGTCAAATAGAATTTGAATCTAAGATGAGGCCTCCTTTAAAAAAACTTGACACACTTCAGAAACAACCTTTGAAATAGGCTTGAATTTCAACCCTGCTTTAGTCATTAAGATTTTATCCGAACTGTAGTAACTTTTGGTTGTTAAAGTCTTGCTCAAGTTTTTAGTAAGTCGTCTTTTTTTGCCCGTTAATTTATGTTTCAACCAGTCCAGTCGCCATGCGAAAGAAAGCATCCACTTACTTGCTATTTTTTTAGGAGGTGTTAGTTTGAAAGCATTTGAAATAAGTGTTGTAAAATCTAAAAAGGAAAGGTTCTCAGCAACTATAATATAGCGCTCATTAGTGCAGTCGTTATTCATTAATAAAACCATACTTTTTATAACATCCTCAACCCCAACATAGCCAGCAACTCCTTTGGTTACATAGTTCAAGCCTTTATGAACACGCTTAAACAACCCACCACTTCCAGTGCGAAAAAACCCCGGACCTAAAATCACGCCAGGATTTACAATTACACTCGGAACACCTTCTTGAATGCCGCGCCAAACTTCCATTTCAGCTTCATATTTTGTAATGGCATACACACTTTGACTGTCTTCTGAATTCCAAGCGGTTTCTTCGGTTATTTTCACAGGATCATAGCCCATTGTGGCTACAGAACTTACATAACAAAGCTTCTGAATTGAGTTAATAATACTTAAATTTACAATGTTTGCAGTCCCAGAAATATTTGTCTCTCGTAGTTTGTAATAATCGTTAGGGTCAAATGAAATTAAAGCCGCAGAATGATAAACATGCGTAACGTCTTTAAATGCTTCTGTCAGTTTTGGAATGTCATTCAAATCAGCTTCTAACCATTCAATTCTATTAAAATATTCGTCTATGTTATTGGTGTAATACCCGAACACAGTTTTCACCTTTTCAACGGTTTTTTTGGTTCGATAAATGGCGCGAATTTTTTGATGAGACTTAGTAAGTTCAAATAATAAATGACTTCCTACCAACCCTGTACCTCCAGTTACTAATATCATAGCACTAAATTACTATTTTTTCTTTTCTCGTCGCTAATGAATCTGTTATCTTTGTCATAATTAAATTCATGATAATGGCCAGTAATTTTATTGAAGTCTTGCGTTGGAGAGGAATGATCCATGATGTTATGCCCGGAGCAGAAGACCATTTGTTAGAACATATGAGAAGTGCCTATGTAGGTTTTGATCCTACAGCCGATTCGTTGCACATAGGGAATCTTGTACCAATTATGCTATTGGCACATTACCAACAGTGTGGACATAAGCCATTTGCATTGGTAGGCGGGGCTACGGGAATGATTGGAGATCCTTCAGGGAAATCTACCGAACGAAACTTTTTAGACGAAAAAACACTGCGTCATAACCAAGAAGCCATAAAAAAACAACTCGCTCATTTTTTAGATTTTGATAACGGTGAAAAAAATGCCGCCGTCCTAGTCAATAATTATGATTGGATGAAAGATTTTTCTTTTTTAGATTTTATTAGAGATGTTGGAAAACACATTACTGTCAACTATATGATGGCCAAAGATTCTGTTAAAAACAGAATTTCTGCAGAGAGCTCTGATGGCATGAGTTTCACTGAGTTTACCTATCAATTGGTGCAAGGCTATGATTTTCTTCATTTATTCAAAGCACACGACTGTACCATTCAGATGGGAGGAAGCGATCAATGGGGGAACATCACCACAGGAACGGAACTCATCAGACGGGTTGGAAATGGAAAAGGATTTGCCATTACCTGCCCTTTAATTACAAAATCTGACGGATCTAAATTTGGAAAAAGTGAAGGTGGAAATGTATGGTTAGATGCCAAGCGAACTTCTCCCTACAAATTCTATCAATATTGGTTAAACTCTAGTGATGAAGATGCCGAAAAATACATTAAAATATTTACGTTTTTAGAAGAAGAAGAGATCAAATCTCTTGTAGAAACGCATAAAGAGCAACCTCATTTAAGACAACTTCAAAAACGTTTGGCACAAGAAATCACGACCATGGTACACAGTCAGGCTGATTTTGAAAATGCCGAAAAAGCATCGACTATTTTATACAGTAAATCGTTCAAAGCAGACATTCAAACTTTGGACGAAGCTACGTTTTTAGATGTTTTTGAAGGAGTACCAACTGCTGAGGTTTCAAAATCACTTTTAGAATCTGGATTGGATATGATCGCTGCACTTTCTGCCGAAACAAACTTTTTAGCCTCCAATGGTGAAGCGCGTCGTGCGTTAAAAGAAAATTCAATTTCAGTGAATAAAGAAAAAGTAGGGGAGAGCTATAAAATCTCAAGCACTGACTTGATTAATGATACCTATGTGATCATCAATCGAGGGAAGCGAAGCACCTTTATTGTTCGAGTGGTCTAAAGCACCATTAGATTACAGCCTCTAATGTCTGATTGATCAAAGCGTCCTAAGACTTCAAAACGACCATCGGGTTTTATTTTGCCCAGATCTTGAGTGGCAATAAACGCACATGAATTGATGTTTGCCAAGTCAATGATATTTACCCCTCCCGATTTACCAATCGGCTGAATGCTCAGTGCGTCTTCGGGATCTCTTGTCAGAATTTTCATCCATGGTGGAGTTTCAAAAAGACCTTTCCCTTTAGAATAGGCTTGTGACAACAACTCCGTCATCCCATATTCGCTGTGAATGGTATCCACGCCAAATCCCTTTTTTAAAAGTGCATGCAATTCTGATTTTACAAGTTCTTTTCGCTGACCTTTCATACCCCCTGTTTCCATAACAATGGTGTGTTTTAATTCAAACGAATGTGCTTCAATTAAATCTAATAAAGCGTAGGAAACTCCAATAAGCAAGGTTTTTTTACCTTTAGCTTCTAGCTTCAGTAAGGTGTTTTTCAAAGCCTCTAAATCGTGCAAATAAAATCCACTTTCAGCTTGTTTGGACTGTGCAATCATATCATTTGCCATATAGACCAAAGAAGAGCCTCCGCGTTCTAAATAAGAAGGTAATAAAGCCAGCACAGTGTAATCTTCTATGTTTCCATAAAAGGATTGAAAGCCATTTCTAAAGCTTTGTTTATAAATCTCCAAATCACACACATGGTGTTTGCTCACGATACTGCCTGTGGTTCCGCTACTTGTAAAAGTGGCTTCGACAGGTTTGTTAGTAGATACTATGGTGCGAGTTTTAAAAAATTCAATCGGTAAAAATGGAATTTGCTCTATAGTGTGGATGTCGCTCGGATGTTTGTAGAGTAAATCACAAAACGAACGATACACAGAATTGTGTTCAAATTGAAATTTGAATACTTCTAAAGCAACAGCTTTAAATTCGGCTTCGGATTGGATGTTGAAAATTGAATCTTTAATATGCATGAACAATGTATTCCAACACAAAAATAGCTAAAATTAAAAAGAGCGTTGCTTTTGGCAGCGCTCTTTTTGAGTATTATAAAAATAAGATTATTGGATAATCAGTTTTTTAGTGATTGTTGCTTTGCCTTGTGTTAGCTTTACAATGTAAACCCCTGTGTTAAGTGGCGATACATCTAAGCGTCCATTTGAAACAGCAGTATTGATGACTTGCTTTCCAAGGATATCAAAAACACTGGCCTGAATAGCTCCTAATCCAGTTGAGGTAATGTTTATGAAATTACTTTTTGACGGGTTGGGGTATAGGTTGAAATAGGATAAATCTTTTTGAGCAGCCGATAACGAACTAGGCACAACTTCCGACCAAGAGGTTCCAATTCGCAGTTCATCCATAACTATCGAAGGTGTTTCTGTCGCTGAATCTTGCCGAATCAAAAATTGATTTAGTGTATTGCTGGTAGAACCCGAACCCTCAGAAATATCTGCTGTTGGAGCCGTTGTATTTCCTTTGTTTATCCATGCGCTAACAGTATCGTTGTCTAGATCATAATTAAATACAATAAAGAGAGTTTCATTCAAAGCATAATCAGTTGTAGGTGCATATATTTCATTCAGAGTCCCTCCACCGCTGATTCCAATTCGATAGGATGTTGTGCTTGTTGCTGAAATCCAAAGTCTAGAAATGTAGTCTCCGTTATCGTTTCTTAAAACGCCAAAATACCCATTGACTGCAGCGGCATCTAAAGCGGATACTTCAAGGATAAAAGAAGCATGTACAGAGCCGCTATTCGTAGGGGTAAAATTTGTCACAGGGTCTTTTCCTCCACCATCAAATGAAATTGAATTCCCAGCACTCGTTAAACCAGTGTAAGATAGATTACCAGTTTTTATTACAACATCATCACCAGAAAAATAGTTGGTCCAAGCACTTTGATCTGCTAAGTTTTCTGCGGCTGTATATGTAAAACTTTCTAATAATGGAAGTGTTTGAACTTGGTACGTAGAAAACGTTGAGGTTGCAGTTACGGGGGTTGAAAGTGCTGCATTGCTGTTATCCACAAGCTCTACAGCGATGGAGTGAGTCCCATAAGATAATCCGGTTAAAGAAATGGGATTGGTGTCATACTTACTAATGCTAGTGCCGCCATCAACCGAGTAATTAATATGTCCATCACCAGTCCCGTTGGCGACATTAAAATTTTGAATACTTAAATTAACATCCACATTTGGACCAGCAACATTAGCTTCAGAGACAGGGGATAAAATAGATAAAGTAGGGTTAGCTGCGGCTTGTTTAAATACTGTAAAGTCATCCCAGTAAACAATTGCCCCAGAGTAAGTTCTGACTTCAAAATAAAAGCTATCTGCTGTTGAAGGAGCGGTTACAGTTGTAGTGTATTGTGTCCATGCGCCATTGTTATTGCTTAAATAATTATTGTTTGGCCCACGTAACTCATTCGCATTATCCGTCAAATTCGTACTTCCATCCTTCCAATAACTCCAAATTCTAGCACTTGTAGCATCTCCTGAATCAACTTTGTACCAAAGTGAAATTGTGTAAGATGAACCAGGAATTATACCAGTAATCGTTTGTGCAATATCTTTTGTTCCACCCGTATGCTTAGCGGAGTTACTCCCTCCATGAATCTCTGTTGTTTCTTGTTCCGTACTTTCTGCTTTTGAATAACTTGTTGGCGTGGTAGCATTGTCCCAAGATTCAAAATTACCATTAAGCATTATTTCCTGCCCAAAAGACAGAGATGTAATTGTAAGCGATAAAATTAAAACGTAAAGTTTTTTCATGATTATAGATTTGGGGGTTTGTCCAAATGTATAATATTTTTATGAAATTTCAGGAGCTTTAATAATTTATTAACAGTTTATTACCAGTGAATTAGGGTGTTAAAGTGCCATTTAGTTGGGGTAACGAATTATAGTGTTTAGAGTATTTTTAAAATATTAAAACAAGAAAAACAATTGAAAATAAAAAGAGCGTTGCCATTTGGCAACGCTCTTTAAAAATATTTAAAAATTCAGATTATTGAATAATCAATTTTTTAGTGGTTGATGCTGCTCCTTGTGTCAGCTTTACAATGTAAACTCCTGTGTTAAGAGTTGATACATTTAAGCGATCATTAGAAACCGCTGCATTGATCACTTGCTTTCCAAGGATATCAAATACAGTTGCTTGAATCGTTTCCGATCCAGTTGAAGTGATATTAACAAAATTACTCTTTGCTGGGTTAGGGTATAGGTTGAATGTATTTTGAACTAAATGATCTCCAGTTGAAAATGTATTTTGTGAACCAGGGGTTCCAAAGTCACCATCTCCAAAAGTCTGATTAGACTCGGCCCAATTAGCTCCTGAATCATTAGCAGTATTTGTATAAGCATTGACATTTAGCTCCATGCTTTTTCCTGATGGGTCTGGGAATTCTGAGCCACCATCCCAAATAACTTGATCAATGACAGTTCCAGAACATTCGATAATTAAACCGTCCGCTCCATTTGATAAGCTTATAGAAGAATATTGGTAGTTTGCGGTGTAGCCTCCGTTTACACTGGAGTTTGAATTAATACCAATAACAGCATAACTGTTAGCAGCGACAGTCAAGTTGCTTATGACGTGTATTTCGGTTGTTGTAACGTCATCTTTAATTTCCCATCCTTGCATGTTAATTGATGAAGATGTAGTGTTGTAAACTTCAAAATACTCTCCATATGAATCATTTACTGCAGCTGGGTTTTGCATAATTTCTGTAATAATAATATCTCCAACATCTGCACAAGCTATAGCGCCTATACATGAAGGGCTGTTAATAGACCTTGTAAAATCACAATTACTGTTAGAAGTATCTCCTAAAAAAGAAACAACAAAAGAAGTACCTTCATTTACTCCGGTTATTGTTATAGTTCCTGCCGCCTCAATTGATGGATCGTCTCCGCCAATGGTACCAACATTTCCAGTGGTGCTGATAGTGTAGTTTGAAGTTCCTCCGCCAGTAAATGCAATTTCTGTAGTGAAAGTGTCAACTTCTGATGTTGAGGCATCACAAGTAGTTGCGATTGTCCCCACTTGTAAGTCACAAGGGAATGATACAGAAAAAGAAATGGTTTGGCTTACCGTTGGTGTTATTGGAGTGTGTGTATTGTCTACTAAAGTCATCGTAACTGTGTGTGAGCCACCATCAACAACATCTATTATTTCATCTAGTGTGTCGTATTTCATAGGTTGTTCTACACCATCTAAGGTCCAGTGGATGTGACCATCACCAGTTCCACCATTTGCTGGAGTATTATCTACTGCAAAATTGTCCACGCTTACAGAAAGTGTTACGGATATAGTTCCTGATTCTAACACTTGATTGTTACTCGGGCTGGTAATTGATAATACAGGGCCACTAACACATCCAGTATGAGTTTGTAGATCACTCCATCCTGAGTTGCTCTCACCAACTATCCACTCTGAATCTTCAGCATTGGTACCA
>MDSY01136870.1_pt1 | contig 26852 bp, 22 predicted proteins | sample 811131 | NCBI WGS metagenome assembly MDSY01 (sample SAMN05326643, study PRJNA326480) | marine metagenome | isolation source: seawater | place: Atlantic Ocean: South West | collected 2010
CCTGGTTCTAAAACTATACTATCAGATAATGCAATATCATTATCAAAACCATAAAAGAGATGTATCTTACCAGACTGTAAGAAAAATGTTTCATCCTTTAGAAGATGATAATGCCAAGAACATCTCTTACCTTTAACAAAGAATAAAAGCTTACCACAATATTCAGAAGTATTACATATCCACTTCTCATAACCCCAACCCTTGGGAACAAATTTTATATCATCATTATTCATACAAAATTAGGACCTAATCCCCAACCAACTACAACTCTACGTTTACCTTCAGTAACAGGTGTAACTCTATGTAGAATAAAAGATGGGAATACAACAACCTCACCTCTACCTATTTTAATATAACTATCTTGCACACCATACCTAAACTGTAATTCACCACCCTCATAATCATCATGATCAGATAGTCCTATAGAAAATGATAACTTTCTCTGAATATGTTGTGCTGATCTAGCAGGAGGATCTATATGCCAATCAAAATGCCCACTATCTTCTGCATGATATTCACAATACTGAAAAGATTCCCAACTATCAATTGAATAATTCCAAACATCAGTATTAATATCCCTAATAGTTCTTGTTATATTATCATAAACTGGCATCAATAATTCTTTATCTTCCTCATCAGTTAAGGAATATGTTTTAGTTGTTCTTATACTACGTTTTGATGGTTCTTCTGATGGCAAATCTGGTCTTGCTGCCCAAGACTCAACTAGAGCATCTTCCAACTCTTTATCCTCAAGAGATGTCTCTATAGATTGTAATACCTTTTCATGAACCATATCCTTCAAATGAATAAACCACATCCCATGTGGTTCTGTTGGTGTTATGTAATTAAAATCTTTATAAAAATAACTCATTAAACACCATGACTTTCAAAGAATGAATCACATTGCCATCCCTTATCATCTATAAAATAATCAGCATGAGGTTTACCCATAATCAATTCATGATACTTAACACCCCATTCTTTAAGTTGGTTTTGAGTCAACTCAAATAAAACTCCTTCTGCTTTTACAGAAGCAATAGAATGAGGTTGGTCTGAAAATCTACCCATCGCTCTGGCAGTAAAATATATTATATAATTACCTTCATCATATAAAGTATTTATTTTTGCAATACGATCTTTCCAAGGTTCTGCTTTATGGTAATCCCTACCAACAGTTGGACTGCAAATAGTTCCATCTATATCAATACAGTATCTTTTGGACATCTTCTTCAGTTAAAATGTAAGTTCCTGGTTGTTGAACTGCAATAGCTGCTGCTCTATTTCCCATCATAAGGGATTCATCTATGTTGTTAGTAGTTATATACCCGTAGACAAGTGCTGCTAAGAAAGTATCTCCAGCACCAACTACATCATATACATTTACTTTTTCTGCTGGATATAAGGTTTGTTTGTAAATACAACCTTCAGATCCTTTTGTTACTATTAGATTGTCTATATTATAGTCATCTAACTTCTCATATTCTACATCATTTATTTTAATAAAGCAATTAGGTTTATTAGGAAGTATAGATTTTTTACTATCAATAAACACAGGACAAGATGAACTCTCCACAATCTCAAATATCTTTTCTGTAGATAGATACCCTTTGTTATAATCCGATATAACAACAGCATCAAAACTATCAGTCATTACTGGTATCATAAGAGGTTTTATTTTTTCCTCATTATCAACCCTAAGTATCTGTTGATTAGATTTCTCATCAATAAATCTTGTCTTAACTAACTGTTCATTATTGGTTAAAAATGTAATATCAAGACCAAATGATTGCAAGTTTAAACAAACATTCCCTGCCATGCCAGAAGTAGTTTTTATCTTAGCATAATCTAGAACAGGCACAGGTGCTTCTGGACTTATCCTATTACATCTACCATAGATGTATTCATCTTCACAACTATCACCCAGTAACAGTACTTTCATTAATCTTTTTAATTACATTACTACTGGCATATCCACCCACTCTAGGCAAATGTCTTACCTCACCAGCGTGTTCCCAACCAACTACATCACCATCCCTCCAATCATCACCAAGTAATAATATATCAGGTTGATATAGTTCAATTAAATCTTCTAACTCTTTCCTACTACCAAAGGTATGGACAACATCAATATACTTGATTGCCTCAAGCATAGCAACCCTATAACAAAGATCGTTTATAGGGCGATGATCACCTTTGTCAGTCCGAATTTTCTCATCAGTATCCGTAGCAACTATTACTTTCTCTCCTAGAGATCTAGCAACCTTGAATAATTCTATGTGACCTGGATGAAGAATATCGAATGTGCCATTGCACCAAACAATATCATTCTGCATTATAATTTATCATCACCATCTTCACTAAGCATTTTTCCATCATCCTTTTCCATATTAGGACAATTTGATTTAATAGTAATTAATTTTTGTATTTCTGGTAAATACATATAATCAATATCACTAGTTGATAAAGTATCTAATGCATCATCAATATCTTCAACTAAAGGATCTCCCCCAAGATTAAATGAAGTATTAAACAGAATAGGAACATCTGATAGTTTTTCAAAAGCACTAATTAAATTATAGTAATTCTCATTCTGTTCTTTAGTAACAGTTTGAATTCTACAAGTGCCGTCAACGTGAATAACTGATGGGATCTTCTCAGCAACTCCAGGTAAAGCATCTACAGCATACATCATACTTGGAGATTCATCCATTCCAGCAAGATCAAACCAATCATGAACTTTATCTGCAAGAATACTACAAGCAAATGGTCTGAAATATTCTCTATGCTTTACACCATTAACGATATCTTTTCCATCTTTAACAGTAGGATCAAAAAGAATTGAACGATTGCCCAATGCTCTTGGTCCACCTTCAGATCTACCTTGGAAAATAGTAACAATATTTCCATCTCGAATCAACTTTGCAATTTCTTTATCTGAGGTATCAGATACCTTTGCCTCTGGATATTCTTCTATATGATCAAGATATGTATCTGGATCATATTGCGGTCCGTAATATATGTCCTTTGGTGGTTTTATAGGTATGATAGTTTTTCCTTTATTAAAATAATTATGATAATAAACATGATAAGCACCACCTATTGATGTTCCACCATCATGAGAAATAGGTTCACAGTAAATATTTAAATTAGGAAAACGTTTTTTAAATTGATAATTTGCAACACAATTCAATCCATATCCACCACATATAACAATATTTTTCTCTCCTGTTATATCAACAGCCTTTTGAATTAAATTACCAATTTGCTCTTCAGATTCTTTTTGAATAGCGTATGCCATATCTTTTTGAACCTGAGACCATCTAGGTTTTTCACCATCTTGTGGATGTTGCTTAACATCTTCAATAAGAGTAGGATACATCTCATGCATAACATAAGCACCATTAGGATAATTTGGTTTAAATACATCCCTATTACCAAAACCATTCCTAAACATTGGAGGTATGTCTGGATTTGGTTTTCCGTATGGAGACAATCCCATAGTTTTTCCAGCATCAATAGACATAAAACCACAATATCTTGTTACTGCCTCATACTCTTTAACTATACCAGGATATTCTGTAGCAAATGTACCTGTATCATCATCTAATCTAACATACCCTATTGCTGAATCTGTTCCCAAATGTTTGTAAACTGTTCTCAAATTTAAAGGTTTTTGAGCATGAAAAATAGTTTCAAATTCAAATATAGTGCCATCAAAAGCTTCTGTATGCAAGAAACTTCCAGCACCATCAGCTATAACACAAGCGGCAGAATCAAATCCAGAATTAATAAATCCAACATTAGCGTGTTGTTCATGATGAATCTGATCAATATATGTTACCTCATAAGTTAACTTCTTTTTACATAACTTTCTCATCCAAGATTTATATAAATCTTCTCCAGTCCAGTCTGCTTGAGGTCCTGCTCTATGGGTATGACATACAACCAAATGATCTATATGATCAACATAATCAAATACTTTAGTTAATCCCAATAAAGGAGTTCCATCACGTTTAAACCTAGATAAACGTTCTTCTTCAAGATAAAATGCTATCTCACCATCAATAAGTAAAGTCGTGCTGGCATTATGCCCACGAGAACAAGACAAAATAATACTCATAATTTAGCCTCAAGATTTAGTAGTTTCTAATTCCAATAACTCATCTATTGGTTTTTTCTTCTTCTTTGTTGTAGACTTAGGTGTTCCAAAATTAATTGGTGCAATCTTCTTAGTTGAAGAATCTCCATATTGTGGTTTCATATTTGATGGTATACCAGAAAGACCCACATCTGAAGATGACTTCTTACTAACACCTATCTTATCTTTAATACCCTTTACTAACTGATCAATGGTTTTATCACTTAATACCATTGAATCTTCATTAACTCTATCAATACATAAATCCCATGTCAATCTGATCGGACTATATCTTCTTTTCCCTTTACCATTATCAATAATAGTAAATTTCTTACTATCAGGATATGATATATTCTCTGGAAAAGTAGATCCAACAACAACAGTAGTTGGTTTATCTAAAGAATATGCCATATGTTGCCCAACACTATCACATCCTAAGAAATAATCAGCAGCATTAATAACACCCATCCAACCATTAAGACCTAAATTTTTAGGGCAAGCAATTCCTAAACCAGTCCATCCAGGAATCTCAATCTCCGACATAAGAGCTATGCCAAAATTATTTTTCAACTTCTCAATAATACTAAGAAGGTTAGATACTTCCATACTTCTACCAGAAGAATCATATATAAAATTACCTTCAGTCTTAGTTCCTTGACCAAAAGGTTGAATAACAACTATCTTATCTTTTCCAGATCCAGCCTTTACTTCAGCAATTATATTATGCCCATTAACCTGATCAGCTTTACTAAGCTCTAAATTTATTTTTCTAGTTTCAGGAACCTCATCAAGTTGATTAATCTCAATATCAAAAGCCTGTATGAGATTACACTCTTGATTAAAATATTGATTAATCCTATAAGGTTCTGGAGAAACTATCTCCTTATCTTTTAAATGATCTTCAAATAATCCTTTATGACCTACAGAATATGTTTTATCCCTAAGAACTGGGTTATTTAAATATAACTCATCCCAAGACTCTGATACTATCACAAAATCGTCGTGAGTTTCTGCATACCTTTCTAACGCAGGAATGGAGCAAAGGACACGCCCTGCTCCACCGTTAATGAAAAAAGCCTTATTCATTCAAGTCAAACCTCAATGTTTAATATTGTAGCATTGTTAACTTATATAGTCAACCAGATAAAGAATGTTATGTAAGGATTATACTACACTACTGCCAAGATACACAAACCATACCAAACTTACCAGAGTCTCCACAGTTACCATTACCACCACCCATTGCGTGTGACATAAATCCACCAGCACCAGGATATCTTAAGTAACTATTCTGCCAAGCACTACATACATATCCACAACAGTTACCACTAGTATAGTTAGGACAACATTCCGTTTGCATATTATCACCATAGATAGGTGGGTGTTTTTCCCAACCATAATGGTTACTATTCCAGCACATCCTAGGCCAAATTCCTCGAATACCGTAAACTACGTTCTCCCATGTTGGACATTCGATATTATAAAGTCCAGCATTAACATCTGATCCAGAAACATAATCAATTATTCCAAAGTTTGGTCCATTAAAGCACCAATCACCACCATAGTTACAAATATAAGCACCATTAGAATCGTTTGTTATTTCTGCAATTCTACAATAACAGTATCCACCTCTCATAGCCATCCAAGTACCTATAGATCCTTGTCCTCCATCAGCACAGAACTCACAGAAATGACATCCTTGAACATAAGAAGGACATCCTGCAAGCCTTTGACCTCCAGATGTAGTATATCCATAACAGCAATATGCACAACCAGAACATAAAAGATAACACCAACCAGACGATACTGGAATAATTACAGATGCATATGCTCCAGTAGATCCAAATGGTGTATGTCCACAGCAGCAAGGTCCTTTATTTGCACCACCACCAGAACCCCATAATTGGAATCTAGCTTTGGTTGCACCACCAGGAACATACCAAGTACAACTTCTACCACAGCGATAATATCCAGTATCATCGCAAACTTTTAATCCACCAGTCCATCCATCACCTTCATAAACGTGCCATTTACTAGTTTCTGCTGGACACGCCCAGTGAGCTCGAATACCTTCATTATTACCAGTTGCAAACCATTTCTTAGCACAATCATAAGCAGCACTAGAACTTCCACCACCACCACTAGCAGCAACATCAACACAATTAGCCTTTAGATCAAATAGTGCTTGTCGCTTTTCAGCAATTTCTTTTTTTAGTGCAGCTTGTTCATTGAGAGCACTATAGATTAATACATCCATTTAGATAGTTCCTCCAACTCCATTAATAGAGACTTTATTTAATTCAACTTGAACATCAACTGGAATCTTAGGTATAGTTCCAACTGATCCTGGAAGAGTTACATACTTCCATGTTTTGTAATATGGATTATTGCCAAGATAAGTTTCAATAGCAGCAAGATAAGTATCTATTTTAGTATTAATATCCGTTCCAAAATCATATTGATCAGAAAATGTCTTTACATAATCCCGATTAGCCTTAGCTTTATCTGCATGTTCATTATCTAATAGTTTAATTATTTGCTCCAATTTCCAAGAACTACTTATAAAATCCCATACTGGGTAATAAACATCTCTTAGATCAGGATTATCCATTTTCTTATACACATCACCATTACTCATAGTTTCATCAGTATAAGTATAAGCCCAATTATAACTCTCCTCAAATTGATGAGAACAAATATATGCTATAGGTAATTGAGAACTGTCTTTAGCATTAACTGTTTTGCGAATATCCCCACCTTCTGGAGGATCAGTGGAGACATCAATCTTAGATATCTTTCCAGTACTACTCTCTACCCAAACATCAAACGTTTCAGGTCCTTTGTATGTATAACTACCACTAATATTTGTAGATATTCCAGCTACAAAATTTTCAGTAGGGAGTAGATGAGTAAAAGATGATGTAATGTCTGCCATTGTTTCTACAGTCTCTAATTTTTTTACCTTGAGTTATTTATAATATGATTCTACTGCTTTAACAGTAAGAAACACATACCATTCCGAATGAACCTACGTCACTGCATCCATAGGTATCTCCACCACAAGTGGAATAACCATATGCACCCATTCCAGGTTTTCTCTTATGAGAGCAATAACATGCTTGATAACAGCATCCAGTTCCTTCATTATAATGCTCAGAACAGCAGCAACTATCTGTAGGGAATCCATAAACACCAGGATGCCTAAAGCACGTTCCATAGTTTCCAAACTGCCAACGCACGTATGACCATTGTCCAGGAACTTTATAAACTGGTGCAGAATCAGAAGTTCCATATGCAGTTTTAGTAGATCTTGCTGGTTGATAAACAGCATCTCTAAATCCATTAGGATATCCTACACCAGGAATTTCATTTTGATGAGAACAATAATCTGTTCCTGTATTACAAATACATCCATAAAGTCCTCTACAAGAACTTAATTGATGAGGTCCTCTATGACACCTATCTCGCATTTCACAATACTGATTGGTTTCACCACCTTCAGCACAGAAATTAGTTAAGTGACATCCTTGAACATAAGATGGGTTTCCATCTACAGTATTTTGAGTCCTCTCTACATAACAACAATATGCACAACCAGAACATAGAAGATAACACCAACCAGTCGATACAGGGATAATTACAGATGCATATGCTCCAGAACCACCATTAGTGGAACCACCGCAACAACATCCACTTCCCGATCCACCACCAGAACCCCAAATTTGGAATCTAGCTTTAGTATAACCACCAGGAACATACCAAGTACAACTTCTACCACAACGATACCAACCAGTATCATCACAAACTTTAAATCCAGTACTCCAACCAGCAGATCCTTGAGGATCTTCATCAGTAGAATCTGGATTTCGTGGAATCATGCACCAAATATGATTATTAGGAGCACTAACACCTGGCATAACATCGGCAATTGTGGATGAAGTGCCTCCACCACCGCCACCGCCACCAGGATCTTGTGCGGTTTGAGCTGAGGTTATACCAACAGATAACGCTGCAGATTCTGCCTTTAACTTTTGATTTATCTCCTGTAAGGCATTATAGGTTAATACGTCTGCCGCCATTTCTTATACCTCAGTGATTGATGTAACTAAATTGTCTGAATTATATGAGAGTTGCCAGTTCTTATCAACACCACCTATAGATTCTGTATAGGATGTTATTAATCCATCAGAATTATAGTTGATACTAGAATAATTATTATCACCAATTGTAACCGCAGTTACATTATTGCTAGAATCAGTACTAATTCCACTTGCTCTACTAAAAGGATCAGTAGCAACAATAGTACCGCCACCGCCACCTTTTCCTTTGTTTATACTAAGACCAACGTAACGTCCCATTGCTAATTCCCCTTAAGTTGTCTGTTCAATGCCATATACCGAAGCAGATACGTCAGATCCACTACTATATACGACCACATTTTTACCAGCATTCAAAGAAATAGCAGTTCTTTCTAATACAGCATTCTTTGGAACAGATACATCATACTCAATCCATTCTTGAGAACTTGGTGATCCTGATGAGGATAACGCTACTCTAATTGTTCTAGCTCCTGATGAACTTCTATTCACCACGTTAATGTTGACAACAGCATGAGTGGAAGAAGGAACTGTGTATACAGTAGTATTACTTCCTCCAGATAATGATGATTGTCCTAAAATTCCAGATGCCATTTTTTAATGCTTCCCCTTGTCTTGATTATTTATAATTTGTAAATATACCCTAACCCAATTGCCCAACGAAGAATTCAGAAACCTGAACTTCTTTTCTAAACTCAGTTTCTACATCATTTCTCAAATTAGAGATTTGAGTGTTGGTATATGATTGAGCAGATGATAAAGTATTAGAATTATCTGTCTGAGTTTGAGATCTTTCACTTGATAATCCTAAAGTTGCATGATTTTGTGCCATCAAAAGATGTTCTGCATCTCTAGTAGCAACATAAGTTCTAACAGCAGCCTGAGTTGGAACTTTCTCATTACTATTTTGTGCCATTGTTCCGTCAGTTGAGAACTCATTAATAGAAGCACCTAACTGAGCACCGATTGAACCCAATCGAATTGAAGTCAAACCAGATAGATCAAAACTGTTAGCATTCAAGGTTGCAGCACCAGTTGCCTGGTTAACACGGAAGTATTTACCAACCCTGAAGTTACCTTGTTGGTCTGTAGAAACATAGAATACCCTTCCTGGGAAGTCTTCTGTAATTTCTTGAGATTGAACTGGATCCTGAACTGGTGCTGCTGGCCAATTAGTTGTAACTGTACCACCAGTTCCTACTTGTAAGAAGTCATGTCCAGTTAATCTTGCCTGACTGAAGATATAACGAATCTTCATCTCTTGTTCATCAAAGGTTTTATTTGCCTTCTCTTCAACAAGTGTTACAGTAGTAGTTCCATAAGTATCTTCGTCGGTACCAGTAATTTTCACAAACTCATTATCTATCTTTACATAATCTCCAATAGCACCATCGAATCTATTTGCAATCGTTGCTCTAAACGAAGTAGAAACACCAGTGAAATCTTTATTAATTTCAGCAGAAGCAATTTGATTAGTTTGTCCAATTGAAGTAAATGTATCACCAATATTATATGAAGAAGCAGAACCAGCACCATCTTGTGCTCTCTGAATATTCATAGAGTTTGCAGTTGGGAAACTTACAATCTTACAGAGTTCGTTTGTAGGTGATAAGCAATATTCACCAGGGTTAAATCCACTAATTGTGCTAGTACTGAATGTAGTATCACTAGATTGTGCAGGAGTTAGTAGTGTAAATGAACCACCTTGAACAGGATATTGTGTAAAGGTTGTAGTTCCACCAGTATGACCTGCACCACTAGTAGTCCATTGTCCTCTATCAATGTAAACGTTACCTTTTCCAACAGGTCCTGTCTGACTTACACCATTAATCACGAATGTAAATGGATCAGCACCAGTAATATCATCACTATTATATCCACCATTACCAGATCCAGTAATAAATTCTATACTACCATTCTCTTCAAGAGTAGGTGAAGTTCCTAATCCACTAAGAACAAGAACACGACCAGCTTGACCTCTGTTTGCATCAGGATTATTAATAAGTGGAGCAGTAGTTCCTGAAGTTTGTGCAGTAATAGTCTCACCTGGAACGAAACCAGTTCCAACACCAACTGTATCACCTTCAGTAATTACTGAATAATAAATTAAATTCTGTGTAGTTCCTTGAACCGAATTAACAGTTCCCCAAGCAGTTGAAGTATTACCTCTAATCCTCTCACCAACTTGGAATCCAGTTCCAGACATACTATCAGGATCAAATTGCAATATCAATCCTTCCATTTGACCATCTCTGGTTTGTTCTAATGGACTGAATCCTGAACTTACAATACCATATTTACCCCATGAACTGTTTCCAGCAAGAGATCTAATTCTACCACCACGAGTAGCAGCGTAACTAATATGGTTATAGTAGGTAAAGCAAGAAACCATCTCAGCAGTTCCACCATCTGTAACCCAGAATGCCATTCCTTCATCGTGAATGTTTGTGAATGAGTCAAACACGATAGATTTGTTAGAAGGTGTTGCTGTTCCATCTACAAATTGTCTATGAATTCCACCATCTACGATTGCACCAATACCTTTAACTGATTTTGCAGAACAGTTTGATACGTATGGTGATTTAATAATTCTACTCTCTGGGTTTAATGCAACAAACACACCTTTAATATGTGCATTATTAGGATCATACTGCTGTGCAGTAAATGTAAATGTTGTAGAAACAGTTTGTTGTATATCAACCTCTATTTGAGTGCCACTAATAAATCCAATAACCTTTGTTCCAGTTTGAACACCAGAACCAGTTACAGTTGTACCAACTAGATCAGGAAATAAATTTGATCCAGTTAATATTGAACCACTAATATTACCAGCTCTAGTTGTAACTGTACCTGCTGGAGTAAATCCAGTCATATTCTCCATCAAAATATCCTTAAGCATTGTTGAGTTGCTTAACTGGAACATTGTGGAATGCTTGTTTTCTCTTACAGTTGCTGATGTAATGCTTATATCACTTCCACCATTCTCCCAAGTATCTGATGTTGTCCAAGCACCACCAGAAAGAGTACGAATTTGAATAGTCTTATCATCATATGATGAATCTAAAATAACAGCACACTTAGTTGAGTTACCATTAAATATTGAAGAACCATATGAAACTGTTGCAGGTGCATTTGCTAATGTAAGATCTTGATGTGTAGATAGATTTGCTTTACCAACATTAACAGTAATAGTTGTTCCTGTAGTAGCAGTAATACTTATAAAATTACCAGATACAGGATCTTTATGTGCTCTTGGATAACTCTTAACCTTATTATGATTATCTAATGAACAAGTAAATCTTATAGTATCATTACCAATCTGAATTGTATTAGAAGTGGTTAAAGTATGAGATCCAATTTCTAAAACAAGATCTCCTGTTGCAGAATTGTAAGTTGTTCCAGCAACAGGTGTTTTTGTTCCACCACCAGTTACAGTAATAGAATCCGCATCTGCTGATACGAAAGTATGATCATAATGTTCAGCAGGAACAATCCTAGATGTTCTTAGGTTATCACCAACAATTGATACATTAGGTGGAACGATAATTGGTAAAGTTTCAGCATAAGATCCTGCTTTTACATAGATTGTTGCAGGTCCAGTTGCTATACCACAAGCATAATTAACTGAATGGAATGATCTACTTATATTTGAACCATCATTAGTATCCTTTCCTTCTTCTGTTACATAATAAACTGGATGTGTTACGCTGTTTAATTCCCATTGAGGAATACCATTTGGACTTACAGCTAATACTTGACCATTATCTCCTACAGGTAATCTTGCTGCACCAGTGGTGTAGTAGACCATATCACCCTGAGTGGTCATCACATTGTTGGCAGCACCCTCAGCCAACATACTCCAATACGTACTATTTGAATCTGTTGAAGGATCCTGATTTAAACTACCAGCAGTAGCAACTCCAATATAACTATTACTTAATCTTTTTACAGCATCACCTAACTGATAATTTACTGTAGAATCCCAGTTACCTTTCCAAGCAACACCCTTAGTAACTAAACTCCAATTAGCTTCTGTTGTTGGTACAGTATTAGTACTTGTTGTTATTGCAACGTATGAATATCCACCATGCAATACAACATCACCTTGCTTATAATCTGTTGAAGAACTCCACTCACCAACTACATTAAATCCTGTAGTTATAATATCCCAATCATTTGTTAAATTATATGAAGGTGGCTTATTAACATGAACACTCTTTGCAACATAAGTATAACCACCATATGTTACAACATCTCCATCCTGATACTGTGTTGCAGAATCCCAAGTATCTTCATAATTAAATGACTGTAAATATTCAACAACATAAAGTGTAGTATCTCCTTCTTCAAATGTTGCTGCTGAAGTATGTCCAGTAACTACTCTATATTGAGTATTACCATATTTGTATATGTCATTTACCTTATACCAAGTGCTGGCTTGCCAATCACCCTTATTAGAAATTCCTTCTGTATGTAAAGTCCAATTAGATGTTAAATCTGCACTGTAGAACTGATTTTCATTTCCAGATGATGTATGATTAGTTTTACAAACGTATGTGTTTGCACCATATTTTACAATGTCATCAATGACATATGCGGTATTAACTAACCAATCACTACGCCAGTTAAATTTTAATCTGCCAAGTCTAAATTCAGCCATTGTTTTTTCTTAAAATCCTATTTTGGTCCTACGGTATAATCATAATCACTGAACGATACAGTTAGATATCCATCATCATCAATATAATAGGAAGTTTTCCTAAAATCAAACCTGAACTGTTGATATTTATCGTACTCGTTGTTCCTATACGTTTTCTCTTCAGTAGTCTCATCCACATAATCTAAACCTTCTAAGAAATCAGGTATAGCTGTTCCATCAAGTCTATGGGATACATCAACTACATCAGTATCGGAAGTTTTTACTTTAACATAACGAAGCATACCGTCATCATCCCTTCTTAAGGCATGAACGGTAAATTTATCTTGCTGTCCAAATTGAAGTCCACCACCGCCACTACCACTAGTGCCAGATAGCATACTCCCACTTAGGAACATTGTCATGCAAATACCCTCCAATAAGTATTGGTCCAAACTAATTTAACAGTAGCCCCAGACACATCACATGCTAAAGGAGAATCAATCGTGCCCGAATAGTTCTTAAACTGCTCATTATTTTGGGTTGCAACCATAAGATTATTTATGTCCCAACTTACTTCGGTATCATGTAGTTCAACAAAGTCTCCAGGATTTTTAACTAAAGGAAGTATTACAGTAAATCCAGCACCAACTGTATCCGTGAGATACCCAGTATTAGATTCTAATGTTGCCTCTGAATTTAATATAGTCAGTGGTGGAATAGTAGCATCTGCCCTAACAGCAAGGTTATTAAGATCAATAACAACTGTAGATCCGTATCCTATAACAGTTAAACCAGTACCAACAAAGTTAATGTCAGTAAATCCAGCACCTATCTTTGTTCCAATAACACCAGACTCTGGGTTTATTGCTGTTGATCCAATACCAACACCAGTAACAAATAATCTACCATCCTTATATAAATCACCAGCAAAATCTATATCACCATCAACAAATACATTATCTTTAAAAGTAGATACTCCAATAAAAGTAGAGAAACCAGTAATATTAATATTTCTACCAACTACTTCATCATAGACAAGATCACCAGTTACATTAAGATTTCCTGTAATAGTAGCATCACCATCAATCCTTGCACCACCAAGAACATCCAATTTAAATTGTGGATCTATAGTGCCAATACCAACATTTGGTGTTGAAGTAGTAGTTATAGCAATCTTACCAGTAGCGTCATCAACTACTAGATAATGACCAAATTGCGATAGCTCTCTATTGAATGCCATTATATGATTACTTTATTAGATATTTATGGGGTTTTATAATACAATATAGCGTATCCATCAGAACCTGGATTATGGGAATTACTTCCCTGACTCATAATGTCTGATCTGTAAACACTAGAACCAGAAGAACCACCTTGTCCTACGGATGATCCATTAATTCCTCCTAATGATCCTGCTGATCCACCTGGTGCTCCACCGCCACCGCCACCACCAGCAGCATTATCATCATTATCGCCTCCAGAGAAAGCACCTCCACCAGCTCCTATAGTAATAGAAGATGTAGTTGTGGTCCAAGCAGTAGATCCACCATATCCACCACCATTTCCACCATCATCACCAACGCTAGATGGAGTAGAACCTCCACCACCACCGCCACCACCAGCAACAGCTACCCAACCATAACCACCAATTGTTATTCCACTTCCAGCTCCACCACCTCCACCACCAGAAACATTACCAGTATATGATCCAGCTCCATTTCCACCAGCTCCACCACCAGTTCCACCATTCATTCCAACACTATTAGTTCCTCCTCCTGTAGCTGAATTTCCACCTGCACCATTATTACCTTTTGTTCCTGGATAAAGACCGACTGTAAATGGTGGAGTTAGACTAGTTGTAAACCAAGAAGTCCTTCCAGAACCACCATCAGATCCAGCAGTTCCATTGTCAGTTGCAGCACCATCTCCACCAGCACCACCAGCACATTCCATTACTATATCATATGCATTTGCTGGCACACCAACCGAACCTGAAGTATGAGTATGTTGAACTGGTGCTGTAGAAGTATCGTTAATTGTTATTGTTCTTGTAGTTCCTAAAACATTTGTATATTGCGATTCAGAATATATTTTAATTACAAATTGTTCTGTACCTTCAGTTGCTGAATCATTTGCCATAGTAATATTAATTTGTGCGGCATTACTACTAACAGTAACGGATCCAGAAAACGCACTAAAGTCAGATGCATTTACCGTACCAGTAATTGATATAACTTTCCAATACAATACTGTACCATCACCAGAATCTACAGTAGTAATATCTACTTGCAGTTGTTGTCCCTCATTAAATGATGTTGCACTTTCAGTTATTGAGGAAATAACACCAGCAACATATATGTCTTCTGTTGGAGACATAGTTGGTTCACTGTAACTAGCAGTAACAGGAGATCCAAGTGGTAGTCCATTATTACCTCCTAAAATATTAGGAGTACTACCACTCTGTTGAGTATGATTAAAAGAACTATTCGTGAATCCACCACTCCAATCACTAACAGTTAAATCACCATAAGTTCCAATAAACTCACCATTAGTTGGCAATTTAGCAACACCAGCATAGTCTTCATTAACAACATTAAAATTAATCCACATGCTATCATTACTATCAATGGTTATCTTAGTAACATAAAGGGGTTCATTAGTCCATTCAAGAAATCTTGACCATACTACACTACCACTAGAATTATACTTTATAATAATTCCACATGCTGTTGTTCCTGGATTCGGTGAATGTCCAACAGCGTAAATATTTCCTTCAGAATCTCCTGCTACATCACGAAACTGTCCTTGATAAGATCCATCACTAGTATTATTAATATTCCTAGCTCTTCTTGCCCATATAACCCCTTGATTACCACTGCCAGAATATGTTCCAAGTTTAAGTATAACAGGATCACCAGCAAAAGAATTATCAGTTTGCCTCAAACCTACAATATAATAGTTACCATCAATATAATCTATTCCTCTACAAGTAGCAGCACCACCTGAATTATAAAAAACAAATAATTGTTCGAGTGAATTGTCCGATTTAGTAACTACCCACCAATTATCATTATTAGTTTGAGAATTGTTTACAAATCCACAAGCATGATTTCCTTGACTAGTCTTACCAAATCCACTTATACCAAAAGAGATTAGGTTGTCAAATGCTTCAGTACTATTAGAATTAATCTCACCAGTAGATGCACTAAATCCCAGAGAGAATCTATAACCAGATCCATTATAAAACTTATAAGTTAACTCATTCCCAGATAGTACAAGAGATCCATATCCAACACCACCATCACCAAAAGCTAGATCACTATTCGGAAATCCTCCAAAGCTTCTATGAGTATTTCGTTTAGAATATACAACATTATCCGATGAATCCCATTTAATAATTCTACCATTACCAAGAGAAGCATAGAGATTATCTGAATTATCAATCGCTATATCAGTAACAGTTAAAGCATAACCACTACTATCACGCCATGTTTTTGTTGCTAAAATATTACCATCAGGATCTATCCTATGAAAGAAATGATAATTGCCTGTTGATGTTCCAGAAACTATAATATTTCCAGAACTATCAAAAAGATGATCATCAAATTTATAACCTGGTGCAGGTGTAGCATTATTATCATATAATATATTAAACCAATAATTTTCAGGAATACTACCTGCAGAAACCATTAGTAACATTTGTTGAACTAACATATTATGTTAATCCACCACCAGATATTACAAAGGTATTACTTGCAACGCACAGCACAGTAGCAACTCCTTTTTGTGCTAAAGTTCTATCTCCTGTTGTAGCGGTTCCCACCAAATACATTGTGACACTAGTACCTTGAGTAATGGTTATATTAGAAGTGCTACTATTATAAATTGTAATTGCATCACCAACCTTAAAAGTATTTTGAACTACAGTTACTGCAGCACTAGCATCAATTAATGTACCAATATCAGAAGCATCTAAATTATATGAACTAGTTTGCGATGATGCTGAAAATTCTTGACCAATAATAAGTCTACCGCCCATATTAGAGTGAGCAGTGCATTGATAGAATAAAACATTAGGTGCATCATGAGGAACATCAAATATAATGTCTGTAGGTGCGGAACCATCATTATTAGTTACACCAACATTGTATGCAGTTCCTGCAGATCCATTAGGAGTAGCTTGAATTCTAAAAGGATGTCCTGAAGATCTATTATGAAAAATATATTTCTGACCTCTAACAAGATTTAAATCTGGATCATTTACTGTACCATTTAAACCTGGTCCCTGAAAAGTGTAGTGATCAGTTGTATCATTACCAATTACCCAACCAGATAAAGCACCACTAAATTCAGTAGCAGTACAAGTTCCACCTATTGATACGTCAGTGCTTATTGCAACATTAACAGCATTTAAGTTTATATTATTTGGACTTGTAATTGTTGGTGTACCAGATGCTCCAATTAAATTAAATTTCCTTACACCAAAACCTTTATCTGCCATTGTATTTTTTACCTATTTAGATTAAGAGATAGACATTCCACTAATGGATGCCTGTCCATTATTAGCGAATGGATTGTATAAAATTCTACGAGGAGAACTCTTCAAACTATAAGTATTACCCCAGTAATTTGAATCAGTAGAACCATTACTTTGATATGGATCATAAAAATCTGTCGAAGGAACTTCTACAGAACCATGAGTTAATAACCATTTCCTAGCTTCTGCTCTTGTAGCTTGTGGTTGAGATTCCAAATACAATGCCATTACACCACATACTTGAGGTGTTGCCATACTAGTTCCACTTATAGCATAATTATAAAATGAATTATTTCTAGGATCCTGATATCCAGCATCATATGGACTAAGGATATTATGACCACCAGCCCAAACGTCAATAGCAGGTCCTCTATTACTAAAAGAAGAACATCTTTCTTGGGATCCAGATTGTCTACTAACATCTATAGATCCAACAACAATTGCAGCATCATCTTTATCTTGATGTGTAATTCCAGGAGTTCCACCCCTATTGTAGTAACTTAAGTATCCAGAACTATAATAAAAAGTACCAGAAGTTACTTCATTCATATAATCTTTTCCACCTGGATAATCTTGCTTATCATCTGAATTTCCAGCAGCAAAACACCATACAATATCCTTACAATCAGGATCATCAAATACCTCATCAGCCTCAGACTGTCCAGATATTCTAGTAGTAGTAAATTGTTTATATGACCCATTCGTAGACATATAATAAACTGCAGGAGCAGCACTAGAAGATACTGTTCCCTCATTATAAGAAGATCCTCTAAAAGTAACACCATAACTGGCACTACCTGAGAAAAATTGTCTATGACCCCAACTACCATTAACAACAGTAGGATTTCTTCTACCAGTTACTGGATTAATTGGTTTATTTTTATGCCAAACTTTAATGTAATCAAATCCATCTGATGGTTCTGTCCATCCAGTATCACCCCTATCAACACAAGCAATAGACCATATATTTGATTCAAAAGCATGACCAAATTGATTACCTGCGGAAGTTCCAGCAACGTGACTACCATGATAACTTATACTATAAGGATAACTAGGATATCCTTTTGCATGCAATAAAGCAGAACTTACTGTATAGTTCGTCAAAGATCCAGTTCCAGGAGCAACCAAACCTTCACTAGACCAATTAATACCATACTCGGAAGCACCGTGGATTAATATATCTCTTACTCTAGTATAATCCTCACAAGCAAGATTATTAGGAACAGATGTAACTCCTGGTTTTAAAAACTCTGGATGATCCCAACGAACACCAGTGTCCATAATAACAACATCAACATTCTTTCCTGATAATGTATACTCTAAATCACCGTAAATATATGTTTGAGATCCAAAAGCATCTGTATTATTCTTTTTACTATGCCTCAATAAACCCCATTGGGTAAAATCTAAAGTTGTTCCTGGATTACCTCCTCCACCAGCAGAATCTCTTCTATTCTCAAGATTATATTTAAATCTATTTGTAGTTAAATGACTATCAAACTCTTGATCATATTTTCTCTGTTCCAATTCATACTCATTATATAAAGTAGATCTTTCAACCCATTCAACTTTAGAATGATTTTTTAATATATCTGCCTCTGCAGGAGACATTTCATACACACTTCTCTTAGGAGAACACTTCATCCCTGAAGTACAATCAATCTTCCTATTTGGAATATCATCTATATTATTTTCATTAATTATATAATCATGAATCTCTTGCCAATCTGCGGCATCCTTTACACAAACTGCATATGGTTGTTGAGTATCAGGATATACAACAAGAACTCTACCAGTATTTGAATCTAATGTTGTGCTAATCATTATACTCCCTCTATTCTAGTGAAAACATATTCTAAATTCCCAGTAATTGCATTTTCTGGGGTAGCATTTATAGTGACCTCTCCATTAAAAATAGATGATCCAACAGAAACTAGTAAATCATCACCAGTATACGTTATACCATATTCTTGGGTCTGAGTATTGGTTCCATCATGAACTACAGTAACCTTCTGGGACTGTTTGCCATAAGTTCCACTACTAAAATACAATGTATAATCTGCTATCTCATTAGTTAAAGCAATATTATCTAACTGATGAGCAACAGTTGGTGAAGCAGTCCAGTTTCCAGCACCAGTTCCAGCTCCACCCCCACCACCACCAGATCCAGGAGGACCAGGAGGACCATCATTACCTGGAGGACCAGCACTGCCTGGAGTACCTGCAGGACCTGCAGGACCAGGAGAACCAGAAGGTCCAGCAGGACCAGAAGGTCCAGCAGGACCTGGAGTACCAGCAGGTCCTGGAGGACCACTAACACCCGAAATACCACTTAATTGAGATCCATCACCATAATAAACTGCAGCAGTCACAGAGGATCCTACTGATACATTTTGAACAACATCTAAATCATAAAAATATGAAGTTCCTGTTGTAGAAATACCTGGAATAGTAGCAGCGTTAATTGTAGATATACCAACTTTCCAAGTTGATCCATCCCATTTCCATGTTATATCATTTGCGGAATGGGTATCACCTACACTTGGACTGCTTGGAAAATTAATAGCCATCTATTTACCTCTATAACTGTGCTTGAATATCAGCATGTTTTGTATCTGGTGCTGGTTGATCTGGTTCAACAATTAAGTTACCCTCACTATCAGTCATATCTAATGACTTAACAGTATCATCTTGTCTTTCACCAACAACCATCCAAGAAATAGTGTCAGTGCAAGTATTATCTTGTGCTGTGATAGTTAATATATTGCCAGAAACAGACCCCTTAACAGCAGTCCATCCTGTTTCATTTGAGGTGAAGCATTGTATATCTCTATTTAATAAAACAAATGTCCCTTCAGTCATTCCTGCCTTTGTATCAATATTAACTGTGGCAGTACCATCAACCAAATCAATCTTACCACGATAGATAAGATCCATCTGCGGACCTTCAAGGAATGAATGAACCAAATGCTTGGTAGTAGATAACCCAGCTACTGGATGAGGAATCTTAAATGATCCACCACTCTTACTTAGAGTTCCTGTAATTGTAACACCACCAGAAGTTGTCTCTAGTTTCTTGGCTCCCGTATTTCCATAATACAATTCTGTAGCACCACCCCACCAACAGGCAACACCACTAAAGGCATTCAGATAAGGTCTAATGAATATATTACCCCAAATACCAGAAGTATTTTGTCCAGTAATCCAAAGGTTTGTATCCTTATTTTTATTTTGAATATATGTTGCAAAAGCACCAGGTCTATGATGTATCTCTAATCCATTAGATCCAATCTTTAATGTATTATCAGATCCAGAAGTAGTGCAATCTCCAATCTCAATATTCTTATTATTAACATCAAGATTACCACCAAGTTGAGGAGATGTATCACCTAAAAGATCAGTAGTAATACCAGTAAGTGAAGTATATGGATAATTTATCGCATTTGAAAGATTAAGTCCTGGAGTATTATATGATTGACCAAGAACAAGATTAACTCCACCAAGACCAATAGTTGAATTAGCCAATGCAGAATTAGTAACATTGGTTAAATTTGAACCATCACCAGCAAAAGAATCAGCACTTAAAGTTGTTCCATCGAAAGTTAAGTTAGAACTATCTTCTATCTCTCCACCAGTACCAGAGAAAACAACTCTAGTAGCAGTTAAATCTTCTACCTTCAATGTATTTGCTAATACTCCTGCATTAGCATCTATTACACTAGAGAAAGTCGAAACACCAGTAACATTTAAATCATCTAATTCTGTAAGACCGTCTACATCAATATCCACGAAAGTAGAAAGACCTGTGAATATTGATAAACCATTAAGAGTTGTATTATTAAGAATAACTGGTCCAGTATTAGCATTTACAGGACCTTGGAATGTTGAAGCAGAAGATACAATAACATCATCAAGAATAGATTGACCATCTACTTCAAGAGTTCCAGCACAATATAGATCAGTTAATCCAGTAAATCCTGTGGTGCTAATACCTTGAGGAGGTGCAGAATATATGTTAGTTAAATATTGCCCATCACCATGAAACTCTGTAGCAGTTGCCACACCAGACATACTCACGTTACCAAGATTAGTATGTCCACCTACAACTATAGAACCACTTATATCAGCAGGACCATTTGCATCAAGAGAACCAACAGTAGATATACCAGAAGTATTAAAAGTTCCTGTTACATTACCTACAATATTACCAGTAACATTACCAACAATATCTCCATAAAAATTAGTTGCTGTTACTATACCTGATGAAAATATATTTCCCGCATTAACTCTACCACCTATATCTAAAGTTCCAGTAGCAGATATATTACCAGTTCCAGAAATATTATAATTATTAAGATCTAAATCACCACCAAGTTGAGGTGTAGCATCATTAATAAGATCAGTTCCACCGCCACCTGATCCACCACCACCTGATCCAGGAGAAGCATCAACCCATTGAGAACTATCTACATCTGTATAATATATTTTTAAAATACCTTCATCAGATTTCCACCACAGAGCACCATCAGTAGGACTAGCAGGTGGTGTATCATTAGTTGTTACAATACCATCTAAATTAGATCCATCACCATAAAATTTATTAGCAGTTACATCATTACTAAATGTTCCATTATAAGCATTTACATTACCACCAACAACACTACCAACTAAGTTACCAACAAAAGTGGTAGCAGTTACAAGTCCACTAACATTAATACCACCAGATGCAACAATACCAGTAACATTTATATGTGGTGATCCAGTTAAATTAAGTGCTACAGTAGCAGTATCAGCATTACCATAACAATCACCCGTAATATTTCCTTCAAATCCATTCGCAGAAGTTACAATACCAGCAGCAACATTAATACCATTAGAATGAACTCTTAGACCAGATCTTGCAGTAACAAGTCCAACAGAATCTACATTAGTTACATCCTCATAAGTTAATGTCTGAACAACTGAAACATTATTAGCGACTATATCAGATACTGTTATATTTGGAGATCCAATTAATCCCTGAGCATTTACCGCAACAGTTGCAATACCTGCAGCATTACTATAGTGTCCTATATTAATTGTTGAAATTCCAGAAGCAGCATCATAATGAGCCGTTACACCATTGCCAACAAAGTTAACAGTTCCAGCAGTTCCTACAGTAGTTCCTTCATTTTGAAACTCTATTCCAGAAATTATTCCCTCCAAGTATTGACCATTACCACGATACTCAGTAGCAGTTATAACACCTACAACAATATTTGGTGATCCAGTTAATCCTTCAGAAAGGGTTGATATTCCAGATACTTCTGCATAAGTAGAAGTCGTATTAATTCCAGTTAAATTTGAACCATCACCGTGAAATTGGAAAGCGGTTATGACACCTACAGCATCAATATTATTGAATAATGATGTTCCTGTTGTGTTAATTCCTAACGCACTTCCACCACCAGCTTGTCCATTCGTAAGAGAATCTACGTTAAAAGAAATAAACTCAACTACATCACCCTCAAAACACGGAGAATATATTGTTATAGTATTGCCACCAGGAGCACTATATTCACTGTTAACTAACTTAACACCATTTACATATACATCAGTGAAGAAGGGATTATATGTAAATCCAGTAAATGTTGTTTGACCTGCAGTTGCAGTATGTAATATACTATCTCTAACTCCACCAAAACTTGCCCAAGTAACACCATCCTCAGTGCATTTTAAATATTGACCAGGACTACCAAGACTATCACCAGCACCTATACGCCCATTAAAAGTAGCAATACCAGATACAATTAAATTCCTAGCATTAATATCATCAACTGTAATAGATGAACCAGCACCAGTTACAGTAATATTAGGAGCATCTAATTGTTGTCCGACAGTTAGAATACCAGAAATATTAGTATCATTACTGATATTAACATTTCCTATTACACCAAGGACAAGTTTCTCATCGGTAAATGATGATATACCTATATGTTGATGTGATACTCTACCGCTTCTAAACCTTGCCATTAGTTGATATTAATTAAGGGTTTCCAATATACTTCCAATAAATTTTACATGATTAGGATTGCTTGCAGATAATTCTAAACTATCCCCAGACTCAAGAACTAACTTTCCTTGAGTTAAATTCATAGTATCATGACCTTGAATAGGCATACTTTTTACAACCTCTGTTCTTGTAGCACCTCTTACGTGATCCAAAGATACTGTATGAGATGTAGAATCTACATTGGTTGTTTGTGACAGTAAAACAACACCACTATATCCAACAGGAGCAGTATAAATTCCCACTGGTGTAGATGGTGCTACAAAGGTTACTGTTTTAAATACATTTAATGGTAAAGCCATTTTATAAATCTCCTCCTAGTGCTAGAATTAATGGCGTGACATTAGCGAATAAACTCTTGGAATAAAAATTACCAGTAATAGTTCCGCTAATTTGATCTATCTGGACACCCTCACCAATTCTAAAGTTTCCACCTTGGTCAGTGCTGGTATAAACAACTAATCCACCGTTACGGTTGTCAACTTCATTTGCCTGTATGGTGACACCTCCACGAGAAGGAAGAGAAGCAATTGGGTCAACACCACTACCAATATATTGGAATGAATGACTTGATGCTAATACTCTACTTTGTCTAAAGAAAGGAACCGAAACACCAAGACCAACAGGTCTTGGAAGATTTTCATTTGTAGTGATAGTGCAAATACCAGATGAAATAGGAGTTGAACTCTTAATAGAATAATAAGTTGGAATTAATTCTACAGTAGCCGTTGCTGTATTTATCCCCACGTCAGGAGCAGAAATTGTAATACTAGGAAGAGTTGTATATCCTCTACCATTTGAAACAAATTCAATTTCATCTACTTTATTATTAAAGATAGATGCAGAAGCTTGAGCAGCAACACCCCAATCATTAGAAGTGCTAGGATTTCCTATCGTAACTGTTGGTGCAACATTATATCCACTACCAGGATTAGTAATTTCCACATTACCAATACTATAATATAAATCATCAAAATAAACTACCTTACCATCAAATGGTCTGATAAGATTAATTACTGCTTTACCACCACCAATATATGTGTGTGCAAATCTATTAGGTCCAACATATGCAGTAAATGATTTACTATCAACAATAGAAGCAACACTAAACACACTTCCATACTTATCAGGGAATGTGTCATGAGTTGCTATACCAACATTGACTGTAAATGTATCAGCATCTGAACTTGTTTCTACACCTATTGTTTGATTATACACAGGATCAGTTGTTCTTGGATATGGATGATCTGTAGCATAATCATCCATAGAACATTTAAACACTATTGATCCAGCATCAATACTTACACTACTACCTGCTTTCTTTAAACCATCTGCAGTAGAAGATTTAAACCAATGCTCTGCAGTATCCTCAGATACTCCAACATTGACATCGAACTTATGGTTTGGTGTATCTACATTAGAAACTACCAACCACTTATTATAAGATGGATCTGTTACTCTTGGATATGAATGATCTGTAGCGTGATTATCTTTAGCACAAGTAAAAGTTAATGAATTTGCTTCTATCTTAATTAGATCACCATCACTTAATCCATGACCAGTGCTATGTAAAGTCAAAACACCAGTAGATGGAATATATGTAGCTGTTGAAATTGTAGCAGAAGTAGCAGCAGTTAATCCATGATTAGTTGCTGTTAAAGTCATCACTCCAGTTTGTGGATCATAAGCAACATCACTAGGAGTAATTTCATTACCACCAGTTACATTAATAGCACTAGTAGCAGCAGATACAAATTGATGTGTATAATTTCCATAATCACAAGTATAACCAAGTCTACCTAAACTAACACCCATACCAACAGAAAATCCGTGATCTGTATAGGTTGTTATTGTGACAATACCAGTTACATTATCATAAGGTGCATCTGAAATACTAGAAGTAGGAGCATCTAAAAGAACTTCAAACTTATCAAGGTTTGCAGGATGATCTGTAGTTGTGATAATACCAGTATATTGAACTGGACCTACACCATCAGCAATCAATCCATAATTACCAAAGGAAGAATTTGAGTTTGTTACATCACATTGTCCACCAGAATGACAAGCAACAGCTTGATCAAGGTTCATTGTGAACAATGAAACTATCTGAGCATATCCCTCATTACTAACAGAAACTCCTATACCATTTACATTATACTGGGTATAGGAGTCTGTAACCATACTTTTAAATGGACCTATTGAATCATTACCATCTACCTTCAATCCAATACTATTAGCAACTCTATTTGTGCAAAATCTTATATAAGGTGATTGTCCAACATACTGAATTTTATCTGGATCAAATGCAACTACTGCAACTCCAGGATCTACTGTTCCAGAAAATGTGAGCTCACTCAACATATTTCCAGGAGAAACATGGAATATATCCTTATCTATATTTGAGGGTGATATTGTTACTTCTCTTAAACTATCTCCAACAATACTTACTTGTTCTGGAACCTTTATTGGATTATTCTCTACATAAGTTCCAGCAGCAACATTAATAACGTATCCTTCTGATGCGACTCCGACTGCTGCTTTGAGTGTGAGTTTTGCGTCTGAGGGGGTTGCTCCTGAGTTTTCGTCGTCTCCGTCTTTGTTGACATATAAAACACCTGATATTGCAGCACCACCGATTTTTACAACATCCGTTCCAATACCAGGACGTGATCGTAAAGTATACAGATCAGCATCATAAGTATTAAGAGCTAATTCATCTAATTGTAAGTCCGATACTGCAGGTGCCTTTCCAGGAACAGCAGATCGTTTAATTCTAAACGGAGTCGCCATTTATAATGATCTCGGTATGAACCTTAAAACAAGCAGTATATACTGCTGAGTTATTTATTCAAGTTAAATTATTCCTTCTTGGGCGATACGCAAATAAATCTACTGGTGGATCGGGTCTCATCCATTTTCTAATCTCATGGTATCTTTCTAAAGAGAAAAAACTCTGATTAAAAAACCATTCTTCCCAATCTTCATGTCCCTTATCTTGATTACAAGAATGGCAACAACACAACACATTCTTTGTAAAATCTGGACCACCTTTTGCTCTAGGAACTATGTGATCTATTGTAAGATGATCTTCGCTACCACAATAGGCACATTTAAAATCCCAACTCTCTTTTATATCCCTCCTCCATAATCGTTTTGCTTCTGATGAACTTGTAGTTTGTAAGTTAAACACATAAGCCTTCGGAGTATGGAGAATAGTCATAAACTATTGCGAGTTACAATTATTTATTGATTACTATTCGCTTTTTCTTTTCTTTAGAATTGAAGTAATAAAACCAAATAACATTTGTATCAATGACTGCAACCAATTACCCTCTAATGTATCAAACATATACATGTTTAATCTAAAAGCATAGTTTGCTTCTACGATAATA
>MDSY01144176.1_pt1 | contig 26846 bp, 51 predicted proteins | sample 811131 | NCBI WGS metagenome assembly MDSY01 (sample SAMN05326643, study PRJNA326480) | marine metagenome | isolation source: seawater | place: Atlantic Ocean: South West | collected 2010
ATTGATTTTGAAACTGCAAATGAAATTCACTTTGATGCTAACAATGCAGAAAAATTAGTAATTGATGGAACCACGACAACAACATTTCAACCAGTTACATTTTCTGGTGCAGATGCAGTTCAACATATTACTTTTACGGATTCATCTCACCCAGCATCTGTATTTGCAATAACATCTGCAGAGTATAGTGGTGGTGGTGGAAATAAAAATAGATTTTCTGCACTAAATAGCACTGCCATAGCATTTGAAACTGGTGGATCCGAAAGGTTATTAATTGACCAAGATGACAGCGTAACTCTTGGACAAGGCATGAATTTTGGTGCATTACATACTAATGTTTCAGTAGGTACAAGCGCAACTGAGGTTTTTGATGTTTCTGATGTAGCTCCAGCTAATAGCACAGGTGATGGAATTTACTTATTCAATATTGTTAGACGAGGCGGTAGCTACTCTACTAGGTTTGTAGGAATTTTCGGAGTAGATAATTCAGGTATCGCTTTAATAAATACAATAGAAAGTAATGATTTTACAATAAGTGTTTCTGGAATGTCATTAAGAGCAGCGACTGGTGGCACATACGATTGCTCTGCAACTTTTCAACCTCTAGCAATAGGAGACTAAAATGTCAATAACTAAACAAAATGCAAATGATTATATAACTGCAAAAAGTCAAAGGATTTATGCTCATAAAAATGAATCTGATCCTTTATTGGCACAATATATGGCAGAAGAAATAGAAAAATCTGTATGGCTTGATAAAAAAGCAGAAATTAAAAAAAGGTTTCCATATCCAGAAGGATGTGCTACTTCTGACTTAGAACAATATTGTAAAGATAATAATTTAGGGTAAATATGAAAAAAATAATCTTCGCAACATTAATACTTTTAGGCTGTAATAAAGTTGGTAATATGGATATACACGACCAACATGGCGAAAAACATTTTTATAATAGAATACTACACTTCAATGAAGATTCTACAATGCTTTGGTGTTATAACCATGAAATGTTTGAGGTTGTAAAAAAAGACACCAACAGAACTAAGTACAAAAATTGGAATGATTTAGCAAGTGATTGGATATTATATTAATGAGTAAAATACAAGAATCATCTGGAGTAAGTTTTAGCTTAAGTTTTCTTATTCAAGTTCTATCAGCAATCGTTTTAGGTGTTTGGGGATACAGCCAGTTAGATAGTAGGATCAGTTTTTTGGAAACAACATCAAGTAATAATTCAATGCACATAGAAAAAATACAAGCAGATATGTTGGCTTCACAAGATAGCCCTATCTCAAGCGACCACATACAAAATACAAGTTTAAGATTTATTGAAAAAACAATTGCACAGCATGAAGCTGAAATAATAAAACTGCAAGACAAAGTTTATGACTTGAATATAATTATAGGTAATAAATAATGGCAATTCCAGTAACAACTAGAAAAAGATTAAGAGCATTAGCTAAAAAAAATAAAATTAGAGCAAGTTCTTTATATAAGGTTTATCAAAGAGGATTAGGAGCGGCAGTCAGTTCTGGAACCCGACCGGGTCAAACTCCTTCATCATGGGCATCAGCAAGAGTTAATTCTTTTATTAAAATAGTTAAAGGTAGAAAATCATTAAAACATGATACTGATTTAGCAAGAGCAGAAAGAAAAAGACGTGGTTAAAATAAGAAAAGTTATTAAAGACAAAAAATATAAAAGTGTCCCTAAAAAGTATTTATCTGGAACAAAAGGAGCGAAACGTTCTAAACGTGGATCCGATTTAAGTAGGATGCAAAGGCTTTATAAAGCTGGTAAAAGAATACCAAAAAGTTTAATGAAAAGAGTGTTTGGCTAATGGCACATTTATCAAGAAAAAAAACTATGATTAAAAGGTATGGTTTGCAAGGAACAAACAAACCGAAAAGAACTCCAAAGCATAAAACTAAATCTCACATGGTTTTAGCTGAACAAGGGCATAAAATAAAACTAATACGCTTTGGACAGCAAGGAGTAAGAGGTGCTGGTAAAAATCCTTCTTCTAAATCACAAAGGGCAAGGAGGAGAGCATTTAAAGCAAGGCATGCAGGGTATATCAAAAAATTTGGAAAAATGGGTGCTAGTTATTGGGCATCAAAAGTTAAATGGTAAATAAAGGAGTTAAAAATGGCTAAAAATGAAAAAATAAAAAAACAAACCATAACACTAGATGATAAGGAATATAACATTTCAGATATGAATGATAATCAAAAAAATTATTTATCTCATATATCTGATTTAAACAGGAAAGTTGAAACAGCTAAATTTAATTTACAGCAAATGGAATCTGGATTAAATTATTATGTTGCTTTGCTTTCTAATAGTTTAAAAGGAAATAAGAAAGAGGAATAAATGCCTATTGATAATATTGCGGAACTTGGATTTGCTGGACTTTCAGCAGTCTTGCTTTTTGGTTTATTTAAATTTATAACTTCGGAACTAACAAAAAAATTAGACAGGTTAGAATCGATTATTATAAAATTAATTGATTCAAAAAATGAAATGAAAAATGAATTTAAAGAATTAAATGATGAAGTTACGGATCAATTAAATTATATTGAAGCTAAGCTTGGTAATGGCAGAGGAAGCAAACAAAAAAGGAAGGCTGGAGCATGAGTTCTTGTGATTGTGATTGTAAGCAAAATGAAACAAAATCAAAAGTTTCTGAATACAATATTCCTAAAAATATAAAATTTAAATTTGTTAATAAAAGTAAACAGGAGAACAAAAAAAATGAAAATAGCTGATTTAGTTATAGCAGAAATATCAAAAGAAGAAAATAAAAATAAAATAGTTGAAGCGTTAAATAAAAATATTAACATTCCTATTATTAATGAACAAACAGAAGAAAAATATATTTCTGCAATGGTTGATACATTTATAAGTGTATTAAAAAAAGTACTATGAAACATTCTTATAAAGTAAAAGGCGTTGAAATAGGTTTTTTAAACAAACAACAAAGAAGCACAATGAGAATTCATTCAGTTCATCATACAAAAAAACATTTACAAAAAATGGCAAATTTAATGAAATCTGGTTCTTCTTTTCAGCAAGCACATATTAAATCACAAAGGGAGGTGGGAAGCTAATGCCATATCACAAAAAGAAAAAAAAGAAAATGGGTGGAAAAAAATAAATGGAAGAATTTAATAGAGCAGTTAAAAAAGTTCTTCATCATGAGGGGGGTTACGTTAATGACCCCTCTGACCCCGGTGGCGAAACAAAGTATGGTATTTCAAAGAGAGCATATCCAGATGTAGATATAAAAGGATTAACAAAACAAGATGCTATTGATATTTATTATAAAGATTATTGGATCCAAGGTAAATGTGAAATACTTCCAAAATCAATCAGAGAAGTCTATTTCGACATGGTAGTCAATATGGGAAAAAAACGAGCAGTATTGGTGCTTCAAGAGGCTATAAACCATAAAATAAAAAACAATATAAGTGTTGATGGACAACTCGGACCTAAAACAGCATCAGCAAGTAAAAATTTAGAAGAATATCGGCTTAAAAGTTTTAGAGTAAAATATTATGCTGATTTAGTAAATAGAAAGCCAACTTTATTAAAATATTGGTTTGGTTGGTTTAAAAGAGCATTAACATAAAATAGGAGTTAATATGGCAGAAACATCAATCAGTGAATTTTCAACAACTGAAAGACTAAACAAACAAGCAATAGATGTTATATCGGTAACACTTACAACTGATGCAGAAACAATAGGTGATAATAAAGTGTTTGCACAAGCAATAGAAATACCTTTTGCTACTTCTGTAAATGGTGGATCCGGAATTATAAAGTCTATTACAATACTTGACCAAACTACAACAGGACCTGCAATGGATATTATATTCAGTTCAGTAAACACTTCAATAACACAAGACGAAGGAAAAGCAGTAGGTGAAGATGTTGCAGATTTAGATTCGGCATTAGTTAATATGCTTGGAGTAGTTAAAATTGTAGCAGGTGATTATACAAACTTAGCAGATTCTAGTTTAGCAAGTAAAAGTGCTATTGATTTAGGAATACAAAGTGCTAGTGGAAGTACTAGTATTTTCGCATCAGCAATTAATAGAAGTGGTGGTAATTTCGTTGCAAGTTCAACAAGCGTACTTAGAATGAAAGTTACTATACAAAAAGATTAAATGTTTAGACGAGCAATAGTCTGTGGCGATACTCATTTTCCATTGCATTATGAACCAGCAGTAAATTGTGTTCTTAAGGCAATAGATATAGTAAAGCCAAACATTTTTATACATTTAGGAGATGTAGGCGAATGGGAAAGTTGCTCAGCTTGGAAATACAAAAGGAGAAAGCGACCACCTTTAGAATATATATTACCAGAAATTGACAAAGAAGCAGAGCTTATAAATAATGGTTTAGATTTATTTGATAAAGCTCTTGATGATGATTGTATTGTAAAATATATGATTGAAGGCAACCACGATTATTGGTGTAACCAATTTGTAATAGAACATCCATATTTAAAAGAATATAAATTTGAAAAATTACTTAGTTTAAAAGAAAGAGGCTACCAATACAAACCTTATGGAAAATATCTTAAAATCGGAAAATTATATTTTTATCATGGCGGTCATTATTCTACTGCATACCACACAAAGCAACACGCTATTAATTTGGGCAAATCGGTGGTATATGGTCACATGCATGATGTTCAAAGACATTCCGTTACTCATGTTGACGGCACTCATGCTGGTTTTAGCTTGGGTTGTCTTAAAGATATGAGTGATGAAGCAAATGTGTGGTTACGGAATAGAAAAACAAACTGGGGTCATGCTTTTGCAGTTATTGATTGGTTTAAAAATGGTGATTTTAGAATTGATATTGTTGACATAACAAACGGAAAAACATTTTTATATGGAGAGGAAATAGATGGAAATTAATAATATAGACGAACCTTTAAATTTAGGAGAAGCAATAGCTCAGCTTAAAGTTTTACGGATCCAATTTGAAAATGTTGCATCAGTAGAAGAACAATTATTATTATCTAGTCAGATATGTAATTTAATTGATTTTATTGAAATTCCTGAATTAATTGGAGGTATTGATGACCACGTTTAGAGAAATTTATGCTAATGCTACAACAGATTTAGAATATTTTTTGCCAGATGTCCAGGCATTTGATAGAAAAATTTTATTAACTGGTTGGTTATTTCATGAGTCAAATGTATATAAAGCGGGTTCTACTGGAACTATTGACCAATTATTTAGAGACAATTTTGAATTGACAAAGGTAAATAGCTTATCTACCTTAATTTCAAATAATGCAGATGGTGAATATTTTTATGATAGTAGTGCAGATATTACTTACATTAGAAGTGATAATAATCCATTAACACATCATACAATAGAGGGTGGCAGAGATTATGCAACTTTGAAAAATACTGCATTAAATCGTGCTGCAGAATTTATTCGGTCTTATATTAATAGACCTATTTTAAAAAGGTTAGGTGTAGGCATCCAGTCTGAATCTTTACAAAGTTATGATGATATTATTATTAAGGCGAATGCAGTTTTAGCTTGTAGCGAATTAGTTAGACCATACGACCAAGACAGAGCAGATTATTTACAATCATTAGCTTATAATCCAGAAGGAAATGGTTTTTTAGATTTAATAAAGTCTGGCGAAATTGCTTTATGGCATGATAAAACTTTAAGAGACACACAAGGAAAATTATTGCCTGTAAGTGTCGGATCCAATACGACTGGTAGTATAATAGACATTAGAGGTCAAGCATCAGCAGATGATACTATATCTGTAAAGATTGCTAATGGTGGTACTTTAACTCATGGAACCGCAAATACAAGCGTTACATACAATGTATTCACCGGAAATGATGATGGCTTACAAACACAACAAGTTGTAACAAATGAGCCTATTTCTGGAGCATATCAACAATGTGCTCATGGTTTACAAATAAAATGGAGCTATGGTGTTCATACAACAGGAGATACATACTATATAGAATGTTCTAATATGATTCCTGAAGCTGGAAGTCCAATTAAATCATACACCATAGAGCGTAAATGACAATATATATAGACCAAGGCAGAAGAATTATGAATAAGTTACAAGAGCTTATTTTTACTGAGTTTAACTTACCTGTTCATTTTGATAAAGACTACCAGTACAGAAATACAACATTTTTTAATATTTATAATAATAGTATTAGTGATATTCAAAGATTATCTGGTGGAATGATAAGAAGTTATACATTTGATATTAGGTATTATTTTTTTAGAGAAGGCTATGGAAGGCATACACACCATAATATTTTGTCTAATCAAACCGAAAGGTTTTTAAGAGTTATGCAAAATAATCCATCACCACCTAATGAAGAAACAACATACTCTACTTATATTTCAAGATATACACACAGCATAGACTACTGGAATTTAATTACTTCTTATATTTACCATTCAGGAAATATAACAAACGTAAATTATAATCCATCATTGTCTGATAAAGAAACAGCACCTAATTTAAATGTAGTAGAATACACTTTTGAATGTATATCTGCCGAAGCACAATATGAATAGGAGACTATATGAAAATTAAATTAAAAAGTAAAACAAAATTAATACCGCCTTGGAATAGCTATGGTGGATTAACAACAGAGGATTGGGAGGCTTTAAACAATGGCAAGACTATTGAGATAAAAAAAGTTCCTGATGAAATTAAAGAGTTAACAACTCAAATTAAGGAGGCAAAATAGATGGCAGTAGATGGAGCGGGATACTCAAGTTCGGAATTTCAACTTGCTTTTGTTGCAGAATCAAATATTGGAACAGCTAATGTTTCATCCATGAATCTGATAAATATAGACAGCGTAACTTTTCCGAGTTTGAACCCAACACAAGTACTAAACATAAGAAGTGGAACTGGTAGAGTTTCAAAATTAGCATCAACATTTATATCAGAAAAAAATACTATGAAAGAAATTTCTTTTTCTGGTGTTGCTGATTCAACGGTTCTACCTTTATTACTTCAAAATATAACAACAAATACAGCAGATGGAAATACTTATGACGTTGCTCATAATTACACACCACCTGAATTAGAAGATGGAGCATCTTCAGCAATTACTAAAACCGTAACGGTTGCTTTAGTAAGCCCTGAAGCTGGAAATGACCACAGCGTAATATTTCCGGGTTGTACATTAACTCAGTTAACAATGAGTGGTGATATGGGAACGGAATCTGGAAGGGTTATGATAAGTGGAACATTTAGTACAGGATTTACTCCTACTTATGGACAAAATAAACCAACTTCTATGACTGCATTTGGATCCACTTTTTATAGTTTATCAGATTTTACTACAACAAGGACAGTTGCCAGTATAGCAGATAGTATTATTCAATCATTTAGTTTAAATTTAAGTAACCCGAGTGCTTACATAGGATATTCTGGAGCTAATGCAGACCCTATGAGTATTGTAAGAGCTACTCCAGAGTTTGAAATTTCTTATGATGCTTCAGTAAAGTATGACGATAATACTGCTGGACTTCATACAGATTTTAAAGATGGTGATACTGTTACTTTAGAATTAGCTAACAATGGAACATTTTCGTCTGCAACTGGTTTCGGATGTAAAGCAAGTTATGGTAAAATAACATCAATATCTATGAGCGAAAACGCTGCAATGTTTTTTGATGTCTCTGTAAAGTTATTTGCACATACATCTGGCGATGTTATAGAAATAGTTTCAACGTAAAGGATCCGGAATGAACATAAAAGAATATAAAATAAAAGAAATAACGTTCAAGCAAGAAAGGGAATTGTATTCTGCATACAAAGCTAGTTACAATCAAACAGGATATGATTTAAATAAAAATAAACTAGGTAAATTAACTATTAATTGGGAGTTGCATGATAAAGCTGTAAATATGGCTTTAGATTTTGCTTTTGAAAATCCAGATGAAGATTTAAAAGGATTATCCCATATTGATATTGATAAACTTGGGCAAGAGTTATTAGTCAAATACTTAAGGTTAGACAATGACTCAAAAAACGACTAAGGGGACTTGGGCTTCGATATTATGTTTGGGCGTATAGTTTAGGTTTTATTGATACGCCCCGTTTTCCCGTTAAAATAAGCGAACCCTATGAAGCTCAGTCCCCTACTAAGTTTAAGCCGATTAAGTATGATGAAACTGAAAGGAATAATGAAGTTTTTAGAATCTCTAAAGAAGCGAATAAAAAGTTTTCTATTGGACAGCAATTATATTTTCAATTACATTATTTTTGCAATCCATATTTTTTATTTGACCATGAATTTGAAATGCTATACGAAGAATATAATATAGTTGATGAATTTAAAATTCCAATTGCATCAAGCATTGATAATGCTCCAGCAAATAAGTTAAGAGATTTTATGATTATTAGAGAGGAAGTCTATTATATTAAAAAATATTTAGCAGAAAAGGATACACATGGCAATAGGCGATAAAATAATAAATTATATATTTAGAGTTAGTGGATTAGATGAAGCTGAAAAAGGAACTAAAAAAGTTGACAATTCTTTAAAAAAATTAGCTGGAACTGCATTAACAGCAGGCGCTGCATATTTTTCTGCTAGAGGAATTATACAAGGATTAACGACTTCTGTTCAATTAGCTGCGCAACAAGAATTAGCAGAAAAGAAATTATCACAAGCATTAGGTTTTACATCTCAAGCACTTATAAAACAATCGTCTGAATTACAAAGGCTTACAAATTTTTCAGATGATAGTATTATAAGTCAACAAGCATTTTTAGCGGAATTAAATTTTACACAAGAGCAAATAAAAACAATTATTCCTGTGGCTGCGGATCTAGCTTCTGCTACTGGAATGACATTAGAAAGTGCTGTAAGAAATACTGCAAAAACATTTTCTGGACTTTCTGGAGAATTAGGTGAATTAGTTCCACAACTTCGTGAATTAACAGCAGAGGAAATGAAAGCCGGTAAAGCCGTTGAAGTAATGGCAGATTTATTTGGTGGGGCTGCGCAAGCACAAACAGAAACACTTGCAGGGACTATGGAGGGTTTATTTTTAGCAAGTTCTGATGCTGCGGAATCTTTTGGAACAATGTTAGCTCCAGCAGTAAAAGACATAGCAGAATTTTTAACTGATGCTGCTATCGCTGCTGATAATTTTTTTTCAAATTTTAATGATAATATGCGAGACATAGAAGATGAAACTTTAAATCGTCTCTCTAGTCAATTAGAACAATTAAAAGGAAATATATTAGCAGTTTCAATGGGACAAACAGAAGGTCTTGCTAAATCATTTTTAGAGATGACTGCAGACGATACTGATAGATTAGTTAAATCACTTGAAGAACAAATACAAACAAGAAAAGACGAATTAATTATAATTGAGAGAATAACTGAGGCTGAAAGAAACCTTGCTTCCGTTAAAAGACAAGACAATGATGAGTTTAAAAGGAGAGAAGCTGAATTACAAAAACAATTTGAAGCTGACGAAGAAAAAAGAAAAAAAGACGAAGAACAAAGGCAAAAAGACGAAGAAGCAAGATTATTAAAACAGCTTGATATGTTTCAAAAACGAAGGGATGCTAGGATTGCAGAGCTTGAAGCACAAGAGGAGCCTTTTAGAAATATGATAGGTTTAGCAGAAGGCTTTGCTGGTAGATTAGCTACGGCTGCGATTGAAGGACAAAATATGGAACAAGTCGTTAAATCTGCAATAAATTCTATCGCTGCGGAAATGGCTGCGAAAGCTGCGATTTTTAGCGTATTAAGTTTGCTTACTGGTGGTGCAGGTCCAGCAGCGAGTGCTGCGACAAAAGCAACATCTGGTGGTTTTTTTAATTTTGTATTATCAGGGTTTACAGGAAAGACTCCAAAAGTTAATGTAAATATAAATGGCGGTTTAATTAGCTCTAGTTATGTAAGAAATACTTTAGTTCCAGCAATTAGTAAAGCGAGTGCTTATTAATGATTAGTTTTAATAGTACTCTTTCTAATGCTTTAAAAATACGGAACAATAACACTTTTTGGTGTTTAAAATTATATTATAATGACGAATCTGCTTTTGTAGGTGTAAGTGATACTGATAGAGATGATGGATCCGATTTCTATCATGGAGTAATAACTGATTTTGGAGAACTAGTACAAAATTTAGAATATTTTGATTTTACAACATCAATTTCAAGCTTGTCAGTAAAATTATCAAATACAAAAAATTCAATAAGAGGAGGTAGGTTTTCAGATTTATTATCTACTTTAAATTTTGGAAATCGTAAATGGGAATTATTTCAATGTATTAATGGCTTAACTTTTGATACATCAGCAAACCAAATAGGCTCTGGTGTTATAAGTGGTGATTTTAAATATAACAGAAACGAAATTATTTTAGAATTATTAGATAAAACTGGAACTTTCCATGATGAAATACCAACAAATGTTGTTACCAATACCGCAGCTCCACCTGGCAATGTAGCTAAACCTATACCAATAGCGTATGGAGATTTTGAAGTAAAGCAAAATGTAGGAACAGTTCCAAGTAATTTTGCAGTAGCTTTTCCTGGTGGTAGATTTCCAGCAATAGTTGACCAAGCATGGAACTCATCAGATGATAAAGTCGTAGCACGACCAGATTCACAAGCATTACACACTTTAAGTCAGTCTAAGATTTATCAATATAAAGACAATATTTTTACAGCAATAAAAAATTCTAATTGTGCAGTAAGCACTTCGGATCCAAGTGTAAAATTTAGCGGTAACGAACAAATTTACTATCCAGAAGCAGTTAATGATTCTGGTTTGTTTGATGGCAAGTTTAATACTGGTAGAAATTTAATTGCAGCAAATGGTTCTTCTACAATTGGTTTTAGTTTACCTAAATTAAATGATTTAGGAACTATCGATTCAATAAAAATAATTATTTCATTTAATTCAATGACAAGTGGTGGAAGTGCAGATGCTTTTACGTTTAGAGATGCTAATAATACGGGTGATTCAGTAAACATAGCTTTTGCTGACGATAATTTAGAGCAATCAGTAACAATTCCAGTAAGTGGGTCAAATTTAATTTTTAATACAGATGAACTTGCTGATTTTAGTATGGAAGGCGATTATGAGTTTTTTTTACAAAAAAATTCTGGAACTATTACCGCAGCTTTTGTTAATGTAGCACTTGAGTTTAGTATTACGGCTGAACAAGACTATACAAGAAGATTTACAACTATAAGGGAAATAGGTAGCGAAACTACTTATGTATTAAGACAAAGAAAAATGATGCCAGTAACTAGAAAAACTTTACAAGTTACAGACCAAGTAGAAAAACCAGCAACAATTCAATACATTTATTATGCAGGAAAAGGTAGGAAATATGGCAGTTGGATAGATGCAAGCAGAGATAATGGTTATGACCAAAATGATTTAATTGAAAATCCTATTTATATGATAGAAGATATTTTAAGAACTGAATTAAGTTTAACAAATATTGATACTACAACTTTTGATAAATCTGGTAATACATCAGATGGTAAAATATTAAATGTTTTTGATGATTCAGCAACTGATATAAAATTTGCATTTTCTCAATATAAATTTATTAACTCAAAAGAATTAATTGAAAATATAGGAAAAATATCAGGAAGTTATTTATTTTTATCAGGTGATGGTAATTTTAAAATACAAACACTAGAACGTCCAGAAGATTATAATTCTTCAAGAAATGATATTAATACAATCGATTATAATCAAATTACTTTAGATAAAATTGAACTAACTCCTATAAATGCAGTAAGAAATAAAGCTATTATAAATTTCAATTATGACTATGGAAAAGAAGATACTCAAAGCACTACTAATTCGTCAAATGCGACTTCGCAAGGGACTACTGTTAATGGAGTTGGTCAGCTTTTAACATTAGAAGTAGATACTAATAAAATAATAGACAATACTACTGCATCTGCTTTATCTACATATTTAGTTTCAATCAGTAAAGACAGAAAAATTACAATTATGTTTGATTCTCCAACTGCTAGGTATAATGGGCTTGAAATAGGTGATTTAATTAATTTTGAAAACTTTGATTCAGATATAAAATTATTCGGATCCAGTATGGATTCAGCAAATAATATTTTTATGATTACACAAACAACTAAACGACCAGATGGTTGTGAATTTTTATGTACGGAGGTTAGTGATTAATGACTTATTCAAGAATACAAACACCAAGATTTTACGTTGACCATATAAATTGGTTAATTTCAAGAGGTGTATCACCAGACCAGTTTGCTATGGCAACTGGATCCAATTTAATTGACCACGATGCAAGTTTTGTAGATGCAGAGTTGTTTGATATGAATCCAAGCAGACAAGTTGTTTTTAGCACTTCGGATTCTTCTGGTACAAGGGCAGACCATTTATTATTTGTTATCGATAAACAAGCTACAAATATAGCTACTGATTTTGTTGCTATACTAAACCACAACTTAAATAGTGCTAACGCTCAATTTTTTATTCATAGCAGTTCTTCAGATATTACATCTGCTGACCCTGCGAATCATAGTGCAGCACCTATACTAAATGCTACTGAAAGTTCTGATATTTTTACACCTACATCAGATGGTGATTCGATTATAGAATTAAGTTCTGTAACAAACAGATATGTTGCTATACAAATACAAGGTGTAAGTTCTGCATTTAGTAGTTCTAATGATGTTAAAATCGGATCCATTATGATTGGAAAAAAGTTTGACATGCCTATATCACCAGATTTAAATGTAACAAGGAATATTTCTTTTGGTAATGATATCATGGAAACTCCAGCAGGTAAAAGATTTAGCCAAGCGAGGTTTTTAGAAGGTAATTTATCTTCATCAACTCAAACAGGACAACCATTTAGAACTAAAGGCACATCAGGTAGTTTACGTTTCGGAGGTCGTTCATCTTTTCAAATGAACTTTAGTTTTATTTCTGATGAAAACTTAGTTAATTCAGATATTAGCACACAAAGCACAGATTCAACTTTTTTAAATGATGTTTGGAATCGCACAGGTGGTTCTCATATTCCTTTTATATTCACCCCAGATGGAAGTTCAACCACAAACGGAGATTACTTGTTTGCTAGATTTGACCAAGACACTTTATCTTTAAGTCAAGTCGCAAGTAATGTATTTTCTACTTCTTTAGGTATTTCCGAAGAATTCTAAAGCAAGTAAATATCTCTCGCGGGGCATTAACATAAAAAAAACAAAGCGTTTGTCTAAGAAAGGTTAATTAAATAAATACTTGCTTTAATTTAACTATTGCTGACAATGCGAAGTAGGGCTTCCGATTTATAGTGAATAGCCTTTTTTTTTGAGGTTTGCTATTCTGCCAGCAATAGTACTTCTTGAAACTTTTAATATTTTAGCCATTTCTCTTTGTTTTTTACCCTCAGCATATAATAACAAAGTTTCTGTTTCTTTTGTAGTAGGCATTTTTTTCTTTTTAGTCATTTAATTATAAATTATCAATTACACTACAATCAAATTCTATTTCTAATTCTTTTAATCTTTTTTTCATTTCTTTATAAAAAATATCATTTTCATATTCACGTTTTTTGCTTAATGATTGTGCTTTATATGTAAGCAATTCAAATTTTTTGGATCCAATTTTTTTTATCATATAATTTCTATATTCTTCTCTGTTTTCTTTTTCCCAAAATCTATGACAACCATAACATAAAGCATCACAATTATCTTCGTCAAATCTTACTGAATAACGTGTCCTACCAAAATAATGAGAATTTTGTAATGCTCCTTTATTAAAATAATAATTTTTTCCACATCTTTTACAACACCATTTATCTCGTGTCCGTATTATATCACTAAATATTTTATCATATTTATTTCTTTTCATACCAGAAAGGTGAAAGGAAGCCAGAGTCCAAGGGTAGGTTTACGTTGGCACATAAAACCAAACTTAGGCTTCCTTTAAAGTTTTTTATAATTCTCAATTAACAAATCTAAGTATTTTTTTGCTTTAAACAAATCTTCAATTCCATTTTTATCTTTAAACCTTGTAATATATTTTATAATGTTTCCTTCGCAAAAACCTAAATTGTGACTTAAAATATATTTAGTTGTTTCTATTCCTCTTGTATAATAATTAGGATTTATAGGGTCAGTATCTGAATCTGCTACCACAGAATTTAATGTCGATTCAGTCGTCTGTTGTGTCAAATGCTTCACCAACTTTATTATAATCTGGAACTAAAGGTGTTGAATCGACCCTTGGCCAATCCCTTTGTCTAAGTTCTTTTTCTAATCCAGTCCTATTTTCTTTTGCTGTTTTTTTATTTTCTTCTATTATTTTATCTAGCAATTGTTGACATTCTTGTACGAAAGCGTCTTGCCTGAATTGTTTAGCTAATGATATAATCGTATTAATAATAAAAGTCAACAGCCTTTGCTCTTTTCTAGTAATTTCCATTTTTTCCTCCTATTTTACTAATTTTAAGTAATTATTACATATAGGGCAACTAGTTTTTAATTCTCTTGTTTCAGCAAAAACTTCTATTTCTGGATGGTTTAAACAAGTATATTTGTATTTAGATGTAGCTGTATTTTTTTCAAAATTCCAAGTAGAAATACATCTTTTCCAATTTTTTATTTTAGTTTTGCCCCTATACCAACCATTGGCTTCATAATGGTCAAAGAATTTTCTTGAATTTTCATCTGGATCCGAAATGTTTAGTTCTTTAAAAACATCTAAAACCATTTTATGATTTTTTGGCTTAGCAATGTATTTGTCTATGTCTGTATCTTTAGACTTATCTTTATCTTTATATTTAATACTACGAGTAGTGTTTGCATACCCTTTGTATAGGGTATAGCAATTTAAAGATTTTAGTCTTTTAATAACTGCTAAATGAGGTTTTGAATTTTCAGATAATTCATTATATTGGAATTTCACATAATCTGGAATCCATATTTTAGTTTTATTATCTACCCAGACAATTCTATTTTTTTTAGTAGCATTAATTTTATCTGAAAAAGTTTTAACGTCAAAATTAATTCCTAAATCAAATTCTATTCTGTCTGGGTCATATTCTAAAAACCCTGCTAAATCGCAAGTAGATATTAAATATAAAAAAAATAACTTAATCTCTGGTTCTAATCTGCGAAACCATAGTTTTTGGAAAATATCTGAACTAATAAATTTCTTCGCCATTATTCTGGTAATTCAATTTCATCTGGGTTTTTTCCAGTTTGAACATATTCGACCCAGTCATTAATATTATTTATTACTTCTTCGGTAGGTTCTAAACCTTGCTCATAAGCAATATTAGCGAAAGTACATCTACATTTAATCCTACCTATTTCATCCCAATCAACTTCTTTTTTAGGTTTGAAATCTGATTTCATATTATTAAATGAATCTTTTAAAGAATTAAATTCTTCTTTTTTTGTATTTCCACTTAATGTTTCACCACCTAAGTTTTCAACCTTAAAAGCAGTAGCCCCATTGTTTTTTTGTTCTTTACAAACCCTTAATTTGGATCCAATTTCGTAAGATGCTATTTCTAAGCATAAACGTTCTCCAAATACAACTTTCTCTTGATTATCATGCTGAACTTTTAAAATATAGCTTTTACCATATTGTCCATCAAAAGTCCCCGGTTTTTTCTCTATTACAAAGATATCTTGTGGTTCATCTACGTTAAATTGTAGTCTTGGTTTATTTGTCATTGTTTTCTCCTTGTGTTATTGGATATTTATTAATATCGGTTTTTAAATCCATAGCTATCTGTCTCCAAGAATCTGCTTGAGATTCTAAGTGAGTTATTTTTTTGTCTAACCTTAAATAATGAAATACATAAATGCATATAATAGCAAAATCTATTCCATTAATAGTTTGATACCATTCCATTTTATAATTCCTTCCGTTTATTTTGTTTTGAAGCATTTGCTAAATAAGAAATTTCATCGTGAACTTTTCTTAATTCTAGCTGTCTTTTATATTCTTCATAATCTTCTGGAGGTTTTCCTAAAGGTTTACGATTTTTATATAAATAAAAGTCCTTGCTAACTTCTTCTATTTTTTTATTAGCTTCAGTTAATTGATTAAAAATAGATTCTATATTCATATTTTGAGAAGTGTTAACTTTTATAAGTTCTTTAAATCTAGTAGTAAGATTTTTAATTGACCCATATATAGTATTAATCTCTTTATTCACCTTTTCAAAACGATGAAATAATAAATCAATCTCTGCTTGTATTTTTTCATTTTTGTTCATTTTTTCTCCATTTCTCTTGAATTGCTAAATTAATATTTTCAGTTTGATTATATTCTTGAATTGAACCATCAATGTCAAAAGCATTAAATTCTGCAATTATTGAACTTTGTTCATATTGCCCATCGGATCCATTAGTTAAATAAACTACGAAATGATTCATATCATCATTGATTTTAGTTATATTTACTGAAATTCCTCGTTTCCAAGTATTTGCTTCTACGGACATTCTTTTATGTCCAAGCCTACTTGCTTCACCTTTTTCACCTTTACATTTTCCTTGAAACCTAGCCATTGTACACTCCCTTTCTATATATATAAGTTCCGAATGAATCTTTTCCATTATATTTTGTTAAAATATTCATTCCATCTCGCCTAAGTCTTAAAATAACATCTGATAATCTCGTACATCCGTAAAGTTGAATAGCTTCCCATGAAGTTATTTGTCCTTTATTTATTAAATGATATTTTACTTTGTTTTTTTGTGTTTCTTTATTTTTCATTTTCTATATACACTCCATCCTCATTTTTTATAAGGCCTTGATGTTCTAGCCAGTTTTCGTTATCTTCGTCTATTAATTCAATATTATAATCATTTGCTACTTTTTTAAGTAGAATTTTAGTATAATATTTTTTATCGCTTGTCATTTCTTCGACATAACCCATTTCAAATAGGTATTCAATCGCTTCCATGCAATCCTTTTTAGTTACTTTATTTTTCATTTTATTTCAATATCTCCTTTATTATTAAAAACATCTTCTTGTGTATGAGCTATTTTCATTTCGTATATAGAATGATATGAATTAACTTCTTCAATAATTTTAAGTTTCATATTTTGGCGAAACTTAAGTTTATCTTTATCAGAAAAATTATTATAATCATATATAGAAACAGAATCTGAAATATAATCAGCTTCAATTTCAATATATCCATCTACGAGATATTTATACTTTATTTTAACAGGTGTTATTTCACTCTGTATTTCATAACCAATGGATCCGACCATGTGTACTTTATTATTCATTTAAACTCCCTTGTTAGCATCATTATCTCTTTTTTCTAAACATTTTACTGAACAGAAAAATTGAAAATGATTTTTTGTTAACGGTATATTACAAAAATGGCACCTACCTAATGGTGCCATTTCTTTTTCATCTTTGTTTTGTTCATGTTCCCATAAATCACCTAATAATTCATCTGCTGATGTTTCATCATTTTCATTATGGAATTCTGCTATTATTTTATCTATATCCATTTTGGATCCTATTTACTAAAAAGTGAAAATTTAAAGCCTGTTGCTCCAAAATCTCCACCTAAAGTCCTTAATGTGAACCTTTGTTTTTTATATATAATAGGACCTTCATTATTTTCTAATAATTGTTCTAATCTTGTATAAAAACAATCGTATTCTACTTGCCCTTTTAACCTTTTAAGAAGATATATTAACTCTTGTCTTAATCTGTTTTTTTCGGAATAAGTAGTTTTTTTAAAAAAAACATTTAAATGATATACTTCGATTGCAGTACCTATTAATGTTTCTCTATCATTTTTACTTAAAGATTTATAAAAATTATCATCCATATCTGCTTCTACTTTTGCAGTATCCATTATGGGTTTGTTAACACCATCAAATACTTTAGTATTTAAGCAAAAAATTCCAGATATAGGAAAATATGAAGCATTTATGTCATATAAATGAACATAAAAATTATCATCTATTTTATCTATATCTTTTTTATCGTCGATATTAATATATTTATATATTTCATAATCTTTTTTATCACCTTTAAAATATTCGTATTCGAAAGACCTTTTAACGAATCTTTTAAAATTGAAAGAATTTGAAACGTGTCCGTAATTTTCCATTACTTTACCTCCATTCTTTTAACGTAACGATTAAGGTAAAATTCTAAGGCTTTACATCCTTCTTTGATTTTACAAACCGTGTCTATGTCTTCTTGAGATAAAGTATTAAACCATTCATCTTCTTCTATGTCTGCTATATGGAATGGATTTGATAAATCAGGATTGCCTTGCTCATCTGATGGATAAGTAAATCCGTCTCCATCTATATAACATCCTACTGAATCCAGTAGTCTGTAGTATTTATCATCTTCGTAGTGTTTCATTTGAACTCCTTTTGTTATTTTAGTTTTATGTGCCATATTGAAATTTAATAAATTTATATGTTAAATAAAAGCTTTTTAGCCTAAAAATACAACAATAAAAATAGGTCTATCTCTATAAATATAAATAGTTAAGGTAAAAATAGGTTAAAAAAACACAACATAATATATTATAGTAAAAGGTAGTATATTATTAAATGGATCCAAAAAAAATAAACTCATTATCTGTAAATGAAATACAAGACACTTTTTTTGTTTCCAGGACTACCGCAAAAAAAATTTATAATATATATTGCAAATTTCCAGAAAATTTAGAAAATTATACATCAGAACAAAAAAATGACGTTTATGACAAACCATTTAATATAATAAGTTTAAATGAACATACTACACCTGAACAAAAAGAAATAGAATGGTTTAAAAGGATTTAGTTAATTAGTGCCCAAAAGTAATACAAAAAGGCAATTGGTTATTCCAATAAGATGAAAGTTGTTGAAATAAATATAGACGATTTAATATTCGCTGAATATAACCCTAGGGAATTAACAAAAGAACAATATAAAGATTTAAGAGATTCTATATCAAGATTTGGTTTAGTTGATCCCTTGATTGTAAATTCAAATGTAAAAAGAAAAAATGTTTTAATAGGTGGGCATCAAAGGGCTAGAATAGCAAAAGATTTAGGTTTAGAAAAAGTTCACTGTGCTTTAATTAATTTAGACATTAACGAAGAAAAAGAATTAAATATTAGGTTAAATAAAAATCAAGGGCAATGGGACTGGGATGAATTAGCTAATAATTTTGAAATAAATGAGCTTAAAAATTGGGGTTTTTCTGAAGAAGAATTATCTTTATCAGAACAACCAGAGCTAGAGGAATTAACAGAATCTTTGAAAGAAAAGCCACTTGAAATAAAAATTATTTTACAAAATATAAATGATTTTGATTTATGTATTCAAGATGTTGAACATATTATAAAAAAATATTCCGGATCCCGTTATTCGGTTAGTGGTGGTGAAATATGATTTTAAAAAAAGCGTCAAAAAAAGCGATTAAATATTCTTGTTTAAAATTTCATTATGCTAAAACTTTACCCGCAGCAGGAATGGGTTTTTCTGTTTTTAATGATAAAAACGAATGGTGTGGATGTATAGTTTATGGTAGAGGAGCTAATCCGTATATTGCTTCAAAGTATGGACTTAAGCAAGGTCAAGCAATGGAATTAGTTAGAATGGCATTAAATGGAAAACAAGAATCAACATCTAAGGCATTAGCATTGAGCATGAAACTTTTTAAAAAATATAATCCAACAGTAAAACTTTTAGTTAGTTATGCAGATAAAGGACAGGAACATACAGGAGTTATTTATCAAGCTACTAATTGGATATATATTCAAAATATTAAATCATCTGGTTTAGAATATTTATATAATGGCAAATGGATGCATGCTAAAAGCTTTGGAAACTATAAAATAAAACCAGCGTTTAAACAAAATATTCAAAGAAGAAAAAAATCAGGAAAATTTAAATACTTGTATGCTTTTGATAAAACATTAAGACAAAAATTAAATAAACAAAAATTAACTTATCCTAAAGTATGCGATTCTAGTGTAAATGGAAGCACGTTATCAGTCCATGATAAAAGTACAGGTTCGATACCTAGTGAATCGCTCAATAATTATGCCTGATAAAACAGGTAATAACAGGAATAATGATGGCACTTTTAAACAAGGTGTAAGTGGGAATCCAAAAGGAAGGCCTAAGGGAGCCGGATCCATACCAGACTTATTAAGGAAAATAACAAATGAACCTGTGCCTAAAGAACTACAAAAAAGAATTAAAAAGGTTTATCCAGAAATTGACTTAACTGATATGAACTTACTTGAAGGCATACTAAGAACGACTATTATGTATGCGATACAAGGAAAGCCGTGGGCAATAGATTTTGTTGCTAACAGATTAGAAGGAAAAGCAACAGAAGTAATAGCACAAGTTGGCGAGAAATGGGAAGATGTAATTCATGCGATTTACAGCCCAACAGAAAGCTAATTATTTCAAAGAGATTGAATATGTGCCAGATAAAATACAATGGGACTTGCACAATTCCGATGCTAGGTTTAGAGTAAATATACAAGGTAGAAGAAGTGGTAAAAGTTATAGCGCAGCAAGAGAAGCAGAAACAGCAATATTACAAGAAAATACTAAAGGCTGGGTTGTTGCTCCTAGTTATGACTTAGCTACAAAAATTGGTAGGGAAATTCATGAAAATCTTATATTAAAGATTAAATTTCCTACCATAAATAAAAGAGTAATTAATGGTAATTTATTTTATGCAAAATTTATTAATGGATCCGAATTGTGGATTAAATCAGCAACAACTCCAGATGCTGGACTTGTAGGAGAAGGGTTAGACTGGTTAATAGTAGATGAAGCAGCATTATTACAAAAAATTATATGGGAACAATATTTGCGACCTACTTTATCGGATAGGAATGGTTGGGCTTTATTTACATCTACTCCTAGAGGATATAACTGGTTATATGAATTATATAAAAGAGGATTGTCTAATGAGTTTCCAGACTGGGAAAGTTGGCAACACCCATCTACACAGTCAAGATTTTTTAAAGACAATATTGAGGACTTAAAAAGGGATTTAACGCTTGAAACATTTCAACAAGAATATCTTGGAGAATTTACAACTTTTGCTGGTAAAGTGTATCCATTTGAACGGACTACCCATGTTTCTAATATCGAATATATTCCAGAATGGGATACATATTGCTCGATTGACTTTGGCTATCGCATGCCAGCAGTTGTCTTTTTTCAATGTGGAAAAGTAAATGGTGAAACAATTGTCCATATATTTGATGAAATAGTACATGAAAAAAATATTAAAACCGAAGATTTAGTTATGAGAATATTAGAAAAAAAATACCCTGTTTTATCTTACTATTGCGACCCTGCAGGAGTAGGAGTGCAATCAACAAGTGGATTAGGCGATGCAGAAATATTTAAAAGACATGGAATATTTGCAAAATACAAAAGAGATAAAATAAGTAAATCTATTCCATCTGGTGTGGACTTAGTTAGAAGTTTTTTAAAAAGTGCTACAAGCGAAGTTAAACTTTTTGTATCAGATAAATGTAAAGGTGTAATATCTGATTTTGAAAATTATAGGTATCCTAACGACAAAGCTGATAGTGCTTTAAAGGAAGAACCATTAAAAGATGGTTTACATGACCATAGCATGGATGCTATCAGATATTTTTTTATAAATAAATTTCCTATAAAAAATCGGGAAGTAACACAGACTGAAAGATGGTAGAATGATAATACAAGATTTAAGCAAACAAACAATTATTAGTAGTATTAAAGATTATGTTGATGATTCACATTATAGTGAAAATAAAGAACGTTTAATGATTATGGATTATTATGAAGGAATAAACTTAGATAAATATGTAATGGAATATTTTGATTCTAATGCTTTAAGATTTGCAGTTCCTTTTGAAGCTAATATTACACAAGAGTTAATTGATTCAAGATACATAGCTTATAAATCTGCACCACAAAGAAATGCTGATGAGAAATATTTAGAACTATTAGGAGACTTAGACCAGGACATGATTCAAGTTGACAGGCTTACAGGTTTATTAGGAACAATAGGAATGTTAAGATATTATAACGAAGAAAAAGAAATTTTAGATTCACATATTATTACTGACTTTGAACCTATATATGAAATGAATAATTCGGATCCAGTAGCTGTTGTTTACCCTTTATATAATCACGGAAATATGAAATCAGAAGAACAACAATTTGTTTTTTGGTCAAAAGATATGCATTTTAAAATGACAAAAGGTGGTCAGTTTATAAGTGTAAACGAAGATGATGTAAATCCATATGGTGTAATCCCAGTTTTATTTTCTCATCTATATCCTATGATTGGAAACGAATGGTTTAGAACTGGCAAGGGTAAAATGGTTGCAAATGCCAATTGTTTATATAATGTATTTGGAACACAACTATCACTTGGAAATATGTATCAGACTTTAGGGCAATCCGTTTTAACAGGTGTTGATGAAAGTACAAGGCTAAAAATGGATGTTAGCAAAATGCTTGTATTACCAGAGGGAGCGAATTATTCAATTGTAAGTCCATCTGGTTCGCTTTCAGAAATAAGAGAAAACCAAAAGTGGGTTTACGAAACAACAGCATCAGCTTTACATTTAAAAAAGAAATGGGGTAGTGATTCAAATGCTACATCTGGAGAGCATCAAAGAATTTTAGAAGTTGATTTAACAGAAGCAGTTATGTCTGACTTTGAACGATTTAGAAAATTTGAAAAAGAAAGATTTGAATTAGACCAAAGGATTTTAGAAACTTATAATATTAACGTAAGTGATGAATACTCAGTTGATTTTAGTGAGCCACATATTCCTTTATCACCACAACAAGAACGTGAAGAGTGGATGTGGAAATGGGATAATGGATTGGCAACTACAAAAGATTGGCTAAGACATTACAATCCAGATTTTACAGAAGAAGAAATTGACGAAACTATGGAAAGAATTGAACAAGAAAGTCAACCGAAAAAATTGGATCCAAAACCTACAAATGAAACATTAGTTGAAAGGTTAATTAATGGCAGTTAATGATTTTTTAAATGAATTGTCAAATATTGAGAATAAACTCATAAACATTCTACCAAAGCTTATTGATAGATTAAAAGGTTTCTCTGATACAGAATTAGCAGTTATTGCTAGGGAAATTGATTTCTTTGAACAATTAAATAAATTAGGTTACAATGATAGTGTTGAAAAATTAATGCAAGATTATGACGGAGTAGCTGAAAATGTTTTTAGAGAAGCTAACATAAGAGGTTTAGACACTAAAGTCGCTTCTGCTTCACAATTACAATTAATAAAAGATTTAGATGCCCAAGCTATTTTTAGAATAGGTCAAGAAATTTCAACAAAAGTAAAAAGTGAATTATTAAGAGGAATTATTGATGGCGATACAAGAGATAATATTGTTAACAGATTATCCACAACAGTTGTAGGTGAATTAACAAGCCCACAATTAAATACTATAGTCGGAGATTCATTTGCAAGGTTTAGTAATACAGCAACTAAAAAAGCTTTTGAAGAAAACCCAGACCAACGATTCAAATATGTTGGAGCATCAAAAGAAAATCCTAGGATCCGACCACTATGTAAGCATGTAATGTCAAATAGTCAAAATGAAAAGGGTTTTACTGTTGCAGAAATTTTATCTTATCCAGAAATAGGTGGACTTAAATTATCATTTTCTGGTAGAGGTGGTTATAATTGTAGGCATGATTGGGTGGCGGTATTAGACTAATGTTTGAATTATCAAAAACATTTATTAAACTTTCTAAAATAGCAAAATCTTTAATATTGGAAGATGCTTCTAAAGGTGTTTTCCAAAATGAAACTGGAAAGGTTGGTAAATTTCAATATAGCGTAGATTATAGAGAGTTTAGAAAGTCAAAAGGAAAAGACACATCATTTGTAGATGCTCGGTTTACTGGTGATATGTTAAGAAGAATTACATCAGTTCCAGAAGGTAATAACGGATTTAAATTAGTTTATGCAGAAGGCGGGAAAGTGCGAAACATGGAACGATTAAGATATAGCGTATTAGGTTTGAATAATAAGAATTTAGGCAAAGTAGAAAATATTATAAATACAGAATTAAACTTACAAATAACAAACTACACAGCAAAGCCAACTACAATACAAGTTGGCAAATAGAAAGGAAATGTTCAGATGAACGAAGAAAAAGATGCTCAGGTGAGCGAAGAAAATAATCAGCCAGTAGAGCAACCTGTCTCTAATGACGTTGATAGTCGGCATGAAGTTATTCAAGAAGCGAAAAAATACCGACAAAGAGCCCAGTCTGTTGAAAAAGAGTTAGAAGAACTCAAGGCACAATTAGCTAAAAAATCTGAAGATGAATTAGCAGAAAAAGAGGAGTGGAAAACACTTGCTGAAAAATATAAGCAAGAAAGAGATGAACTAGAGCCACAAGTCCAAAAAGCTAATGCTTATATGGAAGATGAAAGGCAAAGGTTGCTAGCAGACTTTACAGAAGATGAAATTAAAGACTTTGGACACTTACCATTAAGTGACTTAACTAAATTTCATAAAAGATTAATTAACAAAAAGGTTGTCAAAACTGAAACTGGTAATGCAGGAGTTATTCAAACTAATCCTAAAAAAATGATGGAAATGAATAAATCTGAACGAAGGCAGAACTGGGCAGGCATTGTACAATCATACAAAAATAGGAAATAATAATTATGGCAGAAGTAACACTAACCACGGCAGCGAATTTTATTCCTGAAATGTGGTCAGATGCCGTTCTTGACTATGCAGAAAGAGAATTTAGACTTGTTAATCAAGTTACTGACCTTTCAAGCATGGTTGCAGAGGGTGGCAATAAGTTAAACATCCCAAAAGTTACTGAAGAAACTGCTGCAACTTTGAGCAGTGGATCCGCAGTATCTTATGGTGCAAACACAGATGGCGAAGTTGAGCTATCAATCAACCAACACGTTTATGAAGCAAAAAGAATAGGCGACTTAGTAAGAGTTCAAGAAAATTCTGATTTGTTTGGAATGTATGCTCAATCAATGGGCTATTCCATTGCAAAGAAAATAGAGAACTATATTGCAGTTGACGTACTTCAAAGTGCTACTGGAAACGACGTAACATTGGCCGCTGATAATACAGCAACAACAGCATTAATTAGAAGCGGACTTCAAAAGCTTCTTGATGGTGGTCATTCATACACAGATGGACAAACATTTTTCTATGCTTCTCCAGCTATGTATTCATCAATATTAGGTTTGTCAGATTTTAATTCTGCAACTATTAGAGGTGATGCTACAAATCCAAATGTTTCTGGTGAGTTAGGAAATGTTTACGGCATGCCTGTGTATGCCAGCGTGGATTGGGATGATGACGGAGGTACTGGAGACGAATCTGGAAGTATTTTCAAAACTTCTGGTGTCTATTACGCTTCGCAATTACGCCCTAGAGTTCAGGAGCAGTACGATATCGATTATCTTGCTACATCCATTGTAGTTGATAGTCTCTTTGGTGCTTGCTTATCTCATAGCGCAAGTTCAACAGCACTACCTGTTGTTAACTTTAACAATCCTTAATTGGAATAAGAAATTGAGGGTGGTAAAACACCCTCTTTTTCAAAATAGGAGGAATAGAAATGGAATGGACATATTTAATAAAAGATAAGAAAGTAATTGGAAAACACAATTTATCAGAAGAAAGACTTGAAAAATATTTAGAATTAGGTTATAAAGTTTGTGAAGAAGATGATTGCGATTGCAGTAATAATTTAGGCTCTGATTCAACTTGCGAACCTAAGCCTAAACGTAAACCTAAACCAAAAAGTAAAAAGGCTAAAAAATAATGCCTTTATATGAATATCAATGCAACAAGTGTAAAAAAATAATAGAACATTGGCATGGATTAGTACACATGGATCCGAAATGTAAAGAGTGCAATAGCAAGGATTTAAGAAGAATTATTAGTAAAACATCAACTCGATTCGGTAAAGATTTTTATGAAGAAGAATATAAAAAGGGCAGTTTCGATAATACAGATTATTAGGAGTAAAAAATGTCAGCTTTAGCAGATTTATCAAATAGTAGAATATCAGATACATATTCTCAATTATTACATACTGGAGAAACTTCAGGCATTAGTAGTACAGCAGTTTCAATAACAGATGGAGACGGAACTGCTTCAGCTTTAAAAATATCAACTAATGGAATTGAATTAATAGACAGCAAAACTATTAAATTAGGAACTGGAAGTGATTTACAAATATATCATGATGGATCCAATTCTTTCATTACTAATTCAACTGGTATATTAAAGATTGCAACTGAAACATCTGGAATAGCCGTTACAATCGGACATACCACATCAGAAACTACAATAGCAGATAATTTAACAATAACTGGAAATGCTTCTGTCGGTGGAAACTTAACGGTGACAGGAACGACAACTTTCAATGGTGGTACTATCACTTTAGGTGATGCTTCAAGTGATACAATTGCTTTTGGCGGTACTATTACTGGCAGTTTAGTCTTTGAGGGTTCAACAAGTGATGCTCACGAAATAACATTATCACCAGGCGACCCAGATGGCGACAGAACAATAACACTACCTAATGCAACTGATACTTTAGTAGGATTAGCAACTTCAGATACATTAACAAATAAAACTTTGACAAGCCCCGACATTAATAGTCCTGATATAGATGGCGGTTCGATAGATGGGGTTACTCTTGGAACAAATAGTGCAGTTACTCAAGCAGTTATTGATAATATAAATATAAATGGGTCAACTATTGGACATACAAGCGATACGGACCTAATTACACTA
>MDSY01140558.1_pt1 | contig 26839 bp, 18 predicted proteins | sample 811131 | NCBI WGS metagenome assembly MDSY01 (sample SAMN05326643, study PRJNA326480) | marine metagenome | isolation source: seawater | place: Atlantic Ocean: South West | collected 2010
GGGCTCGACCGGCGTCGTGCCCACCTCTCGAAAGATGTCTCGCCGCAACACGCAGAGCGAGCACGTTCACCTGGCCGTTCGAGCCTACCACGAAACCCAACCGCCGAAGCCTCCGCTGGCCCGCACTTGTGACGTCGTCGGGAGGCCGTCGATGGCGAAAAGGGTCGAGGATGGTGTTACAGGATTGTCCTTTTTTTCAAGGTCTAATAACTCAAGGGCACGAGATCGACTAGAATTTCACTTTCAAAGAAGTTGCAGGTGAAAGAAACGTCGAAAACTCGCACGCACCGACGTGATGCTGAGAATACGTCAGCGTTCACGAGATGACAAACGAAAACAACTTACGCGATGGGTGTTTGAGAACCTTTCTTGAGAACTTTCTTTCGTGGTGAGAGTTAGAGAGTATCATACACGGTGTATCTTTACATGGCTATTAGTTTTTCTCGGCGACGATCCCTTCTGTTTTCAGTTTCTTCAAAAAGTCAAGCGCGAACGCGGGCGGGTCTTCCGGTTTCTTTTCAATCATCGCCGCGGAGAGTTTATAGGTGATGGTTTGAAAGTCCATCCGCGCTGCGAATTCTGCTGTTTTCCGCTCCAAGTCCATCTCGAGGCCGTGTAAATCCTCGCCCCAGCCTTTCCCCGAGTCGATCGTCGCGATTTCGCCGGAGTCAATTTCCGTCTGCAGGTAATCGATCATGTACCCTAAACAATCTGTGGGGAACCGCGATATCACGGAGAGCATCATGCGTTCCATCATCGCGACGCAGTCGTTTCTGTTGCCGAAGTCCTCGCACGCTTTTCGCAACCGCAAGTCATCCGCTTCCTTCAAGCGCTCGGCGCCATTACCATCAGCCGCGATCGAACGCGCGTGGTCCCATCTCAGCTCTCGAACCGGGACCGTACCGGAATCAGCCTCTGTAGCGCCGCCAACAGCCATCGTTGGTCACCTGAGTTAAGCACGAACGACGTTTGCCCCTCTCACACGCACTTCGCGTCGGAGCCTCGAACGCAACGCTCGCCACACGCGCGTCAATGAGTGGGTCAACCCGTGGGTTGGAGTTCCCTTTTAAGGACTTTTGAGTTTTGGTTACGTGTCGTGCATCTCTGTTTCAGCCACGACACGAGATCCGCCTCGGCACAGCCCACACCGCGCGTGGCACGTGGGGGGGGTCGCTCGAAGTCGCCGGCGTGGTCGGTGTGGCTTCGTTCGAGTCACGCGGGCTGCCGGGTACTCACGATGGGGAAGGTACGTACGCGACACGCGTCACTTCTCTCGACGTCCAAGGATCTCCCGCGCGTCCACCTACCTCGCATTCTCCACGTAGGGTTTCCTTCCCCGCTCACCCTCCCTCTCCCTTTCCCTCCCCTGACCCCTACACACACAGACGTTAGCCCCTGGCGATGCGCATCGCAGGGAGCAGCGCAAGAAGGAGGTTGCGAAGAACAAGGCGAAGCGCAAGGCGGCGCGCGATGAGCAACTCGAAAAAGCGAGCGTGGAAACGCTCGAGGCTGAGCTTGGTAAGATTGAGGAACTCAAACGCGCGGGCCTCGCGAGTAACGAAAAGGTGCAGCGCATTAAAGCCCTTGAGGATGCGATTGAGCGGCAGAAAGAGCAATGGAAGGCGGACGCAGCGAAGGGCGTGACCGCCCCCGCCCCTACTCCCAAGGTGAAGAACATCAGCGTGCTCCGCGTGCAGAGCTCAGGGCTGGAGCTCGCGACGTCGGGAGCGCGCGCCGATTCCAGCCTTGGCGAGCGTTGGTTCCAGGACTCGGTGTATTATCACCCCACGTTGAATCCCACGGGAAGGCCGCCGCCTGGTAAGCCGCAGAAGTACAAGGCTGCGTCACAAATCAGGGCGGAGATGGAAACCGCGGCGGAAGCGGAGGAGGACGAGGACAAAGACGACGGCTGGGGAGTCATTTGCGAGCCGCGCGCGGGGACGGGGGTAGCGGCGAGCGTGTCGAACAGAGTGAGGGATACGTGGGTCGATGGAGTTGGGCCACCGCCTCCGCATCCACCTCCGCCACTCGTACCACCACCAGGTCCGCCCCCTGCCCTGACCCCAGGTCCGCCCCCAGGTCCGCCCCCAGGCCCGCCTCCTGGACCGCCCCCGGGCCCGCCGCCTGACGCGACTCCCGTCCCTCCTCCTCCGGGCGAGCCTCCCTCGGCACTGTCCCCCGGTCCTCCACCCGGACCTCCACCGAGTGGCGAACCTCCCGTGCCGCCTCCCCCGGGACCTCCTCCTGGAATAGGTGACAACGATGCGATGCCTCCCTTGCCTCCGCTGCCACCAATAGCGGTGCACGCGATGCCGCCAGCCGTTGCGCCGGGATACTACGCCGGCTCGGGCGTCGCTGCGGGGTACTGCCCGCCAGCGTATCGACCGCACGTACGCGGTGTGTCCGCAGCGCCGCCTGTCCGTCCGCCTATGGGCCATATGGGCGCTATGGGTGGCGGCGCACCCACACGTCGTCCCGCCCCGAACCAATCCGTCGCAGCAGCAGCACACACCATAGGGGCAGCGCCTACGGTGCGCAAGTTGACACCCGCGCAGCACGACCCTTCACTCAAAGCGCTTGTTCCCGCGTCGGTTAGGATTCAACGCGAAAAGCAAACGGGGCCGCCTTTGAAACGACCGCGCACAGTGGGGGCGAGTGCATCCGCGTCGGGGCCGCCGGGACGACCGGCGGTACAAGGCGCGACCGGCACAGCGCCTCGCCCCGACGACGCTTCGTACTTGGAATTTCTCGACGGAGTTCGGGATTTGGGTGCGTTTGAGTGATGGGTACGAGCGCGGCGTCCCGTGATGTATTTCGAGTCTGGGGGCGGGGGCGGGGGCGGGACGCGGCAGCGTGGCTGTAGTGGTTAGTAGAGGTAGTATGATTCAGTACCATGTGGTTTACATAAAAATATAGGCTATATTTCGCTAGCCGTCTCAGTCTTCATACCTTAAGTGCATGCAAGAATTTTCCAGTTCGCCGCAGTCGAGCGCCGCAGCGTCTCGTAACAGGGCCCCACCACTCTGTACAACCAGGCTGGCGATGTCCTTTCCTTCGTACGTTCCTCTTAACTCAACGAGGCACCGAACGATATCGGTCTCTGATGCTGCGATGAGTGTCGGTTCGCCGAAAACCACACGCACCGCGTCGTCCAGTCGCACGTTCAACACGGAACCCACTCGGTGAACAGCCTCGGCAAACTCTGCAGCGGATAGCTCGTGGCCGCAAAGCGCTTGTGAGCTCCGGGAGAGGAACCTGTTGTGGATTTTCGCAATGTGGTCGTTGGTGTCCGCGAATCGGCCGTGCATGTACGGTGAACCAGGTACGCCGTGGAACGGAGCGTCGTACGCCGCTAGCCAGCACGCTTCCTTAGCCTTCTCGAACGACGTGCGAACGCTGCCGCTCCCTGAATGTTCGCGGGAGAAATTCACTTCACTCCAAAATGACTCCACTTCGTCAAAGTACACGGAGCGGGCGGGCGGGCGCGCGGAGAGGGCATCGCGCCGCACGTCTCGCGTCCCGGCACGTCGGTGGGCCTGCCCGGGGACGGGTAACGCCCCCTGGGTCCAATGGTGCACGCATGACGCCATCACGCTGCGCTGGGGACAGTGCAGGGGGTTGCCGCGCTGCGCTGACTCAGGGATTTGTTTTTTTGGCTTTCCCGGCAAAATCTGCTGCGGTTTGGATTGTTCGTCGGAGATTCTGCAGTACGACTTGGCCAGGCTAACTGTTTGCCCATACGAGCCCATCTCAAAACGGGGAAAATGGGTCACGTATTTTCACCAAAGTTGGCAAGCTGGAAAATATCAGGCCTCCCCAACAACCTCGGAGGGCACGCAGGGGGCTGCGCAGGCCCCGGTCGCCATGGAGACCATGGAGATTGTGCCTAACGACCTAGGGATGGGGACCTTCGTCAAGGCTGGTCTGGCTGGGTGCGCGGACAAGGGAGTGCAGGACATCGAGGACTTTGATGACTTGCACACTGCCGCGTGCAACCGCGGCGATCGTTTCTACACCGATCCCTCCACCGGTTACCTCGTGATGACCAAGCTGAACCACTTGGCGAGAGGCAAATGCTGCGGCAGCGGGTGTCGCCATTGCCCGTACAGCCACGTGAACGTCAAGGATAAGGTGTCTAGGATCCAAAACCCCGCGCTGCTGCACATCCCCGAAGGTGGATTTGCAAAGAAAGTCACCGTGCTGATGTGGTCGGGCGGGAAGGATTCGTTCCTCGCGCTGCGCGCTATGCTAAAACCAGGGGGAAGGCTTTACGAAATCGGTCCCTCCGGCGTGATCCTCCTCACGACGTTCGACTCGTCGACGCGAGTAGTGGCGCACCAGGATGTCAGCGCCCGTGATGTGGAGCGACAAGCGAAACACTTGGACGTGGGTTTGGTGGGTGTGCCGTTACACAGAAACGCGGGCGCCGGATACGTCGCGCGTTTGCGAGGCGCGCTTGAGGTGGTGCGTAACGCGGGATGCGAAATCACCAGTTTGGCGTGCGGCGACCTTCACCTGGAGCACATCCGGTCGTGGAGGGAAGATGCGGTGGGAAAAGGTTTGAGGGTGGGGGTTTGTTACCCGCTGTGGAGCGACGTGGCGGGGGCGAACTACGCGGAGCTCGCGCTGGACCTCGAGAAAAGCGGCGTGCCTTGTTTGGTGACCGCGGTGACGGAGGAGCGGTGCGAAAAAGCAGGCGTGGTGGTGGGGGCTGTGTACGGCCCGCAGCTCGCCGCCAACGCATTCGCCGCGGGCGTGGACGCGTTTGGGGAAAACGGCGAATTCCACACCCTGGCCAGGGTGTGGGAGGTTGACCGGCTCCGGGCGCTGGGACTTGAGGACGAGTGACGCGGGAAACATTTATTCACTGTTAGACTATTTGTACACTGTATCAATATGACTATAGATCTATGACAATGCGAGTACACTGTACCCTACTGCCCTCCGCCCTCTGCTTCGTCGACGAGCTTTTTCAAATCGGCCATGACTTTTTGTTCTCGCGCTAGTTTCTCTTCGTGGTTGATCATCGCAAGCGCGGCTTTTTCCTCCGCGGTGTACACCTGGTTTTCCTTTCGAATGCGAATGGCGTTCATTCTTGAGTGTCGCGAGCCGGACATGACGTACCCGAGGTCCTCGAAACGAGAAATCTCCTCCGAGCCCAAACCCACCTCGCCGCGGCGCGGGATGCGCTTTCCCGCCTGCACGAACTGCGCCATGGCGTCGCCCTCCCCGGGAAGCAACGCTTTGCCGTAGCCTCCCGCGCCCGCGCCAGCTTGCATCGCCTGCGGTGGTGCTGCGGGCCCCACGAACGTGTCGTTTTCATCCTCCTCAGCAGCCTCCTCCGCCGCTCGCGCCGCCGCCTCCGCTTGTTCCTGTCGCTTCTTTTGCAGAAACACGCGGAATCGTTCCGCCTGCGCTTCGCCCTCCGCCTCGGCGGCGGCGGCGGCGGCGGCGGCATCCGCGCTGTTTTGCTCGTCACTCGCTGGAATTTTCTCGTCGCGGTCACCATCCAAAGATGAGGCTGAATCAGAATCAGATGGGGATCGCGAGCGTCTTTTCTTTTTATCGCGTCCCTTGCCGCGCTGTTTCGAATGCCCGGCGTCACCCTTGGATTTGTCCGACTTCGCCGCCTCAGCAGCTGGCGGGACTTCGCGTTCCGGCGACGGCGACGGACTCGGCGTGTTCGCCCACATGAACACCGTGCTTGCGAGTTTTTCGCGTTTCAACCGGCGAAAGTCAGCGTAGTTCGTAGCCTTTGCTCTGATCTCTTCATCGTCAGTGTCGCCCCAGGATGAATTAGACGGCCCGGGTCCGCCGCCGTACCCGCCACTTCCGTACCCACGCCCTTTCCGTCCCCTACCGCGTCCACCGCCGCCTCTGCCATCCCCACCGTACCCACCCCGACGATCGGATTCGTCTCTTCGCCCGCGGTCGTCGGGGCCGCCGCCACCACGTGGAGGGTCCCGACCGCGGTTGTCGTAGCCACAACCGCGGTCTCTACTATTTCCGCGATCCCGATTGCTAGCACGCGGGGGACTTCTTCTATCACGGGACCTCGATCTCCGCCGCGGCGGAGGCGAGCGCGACCTCTGCCGACGCGGCGAGGGCGTGCGAGACTGGTCTCGCGGCATGATGGCCCGACCTGGAATGGGAACAGGACTCGGAGGGTCACCGCAGGACGGGGCGAAATCATAGAAGCGGCAAGAATAATCGGGTCGATAAGAATTTCAAAACTAAAACACAGCTATCGCGCACGACCCCGCAATATATGACATGGTACGACCTGGTCTGCGCACACCACCTGAACTGCTGTTATCGTGCATACCTCGCGCCGCACCCCGTTCGCCGCGCCCAGATGAGGCGCGGGAAGACGGTCTTGTGATGCCAAACGACTTCCGTGTAACGCGCTCCCCACCGCCGAACCAGACCACCGAGACCTGTCTTCGAGCCGCCGGCGACGACTGCGCGATTGCCTTGACCACACCTCCACCACCAGCGTCTCCGCGCAGTGCTTCCTCAATATAAATATCATCCACCCAACCCATCTCCTCCTGCGCTCCATCGCCGCCGTTTCGAGCTCCAGCAGCGCCGAGCGCCGCGAGCGCGGCGCCCGCCGCCGCGAGCGCCTTGGCCGCCGCCGGGTGCGTCAGGTCCGCGTTGGCCACCGCAAGCAGCAGCGCGAAGGAACACACCATCGCGGCGTTCACCGCTGCTGCGCCCAAACCTACGTCACAACCGTAATCAACGGCGTACGTTACGGTGAGCAAAGGTACCGGTGATATGAGCGCGGCGAGTACCACGCCGAGCACCGCTGGCCCAAGAAGAGAAGAGAATGCCGCGACGAGCCCGGCGCCCAGGAGAAGACACGCGCCGTACCGCAACGCGAGCAGCGATGCTACGTCACGAATTTGTTCGCTTCGCAGCGCAGGTTCGAACAGCACGCCGAGGGCTAGGAGCGCGACTGGCTTGTTCGCCACGGCGAGGGAAGAGGTGAAGGCGACGACGGGCGCGGGGAGAGTAAGACCGACGACGCGCAGCGCGACGGCGGCGAACATGGCCAACAAACACGGGCTTAGCAGTTGCTTCTTGACGTTGTTAAGGGCTTGTTTTGGCGAAAACGCCGGACCGGCGATGGTGGAGGCGTATATCAAAGGTGCGATGATAAGCAACGACCACTGATTAACTGAGTCGAAGAGAACGAGCCGGGTTAAACCCTGCGGTCCCCACACCGCTTCGACCAAGGGATAGGCAAAGGTGCCTAGGTTTACCCCGACGCACGACCCTGCGAGCAACGCTGTGTCCTTCGCGTTTCGGCCGGTACCACGGAACGCCAGGTGCGCAGCGAACAACACAGCAGCCTGCGCCATCGCACACAGAGACACAGCGACGGAGGTGGCGTCAAACGTCAAGGACGCGAACGTCATCAGGAGCACCGAAGGAAGCGTCGCGTTGAACAAAATCTTCAGCAAGGCTTTGCCGACATCGATATCCGCCAGGCCAACGCGTTTCATGAAGTAACCGAATCCGATGGTGGACACCGCGAGCGCCAGCCGCGCGTTCGCATCCGCGGCTGACATCTCGGGACCAAACACCACGAGACGTCCGAAGCGCGGCCCTACTGTGAGCTTCTGATTCGGTTGAGGTTTAGGGCAGCTCGTCCCGAACATTTTCGGTCTGATTTTTTTTCGACAACAGAGCCATCCGAGGAGCAGCAGGGCAGCAGCTTCCGATGCGCACTCGTCGCTGACGCCTGCCGGAGCTTATCATCATCTGCATTGCGTGCGGTTCAAGCTGCTGTCTGCTAGGGCCGGAGAATGCCGGAGCTCACGTCTCCCGTCGTCATCCTCGGTGCGTGCGTTTATTTAAATCAATCTGAAGTCGCCCTTCGGTTGACGATTTGCTCTCGCTGACCTCCCTCTCCGTTTCCGTCGCACGCAGGCTCGCAAGGCTCCGGCAAGACCCTCCTTTCGCGGAGACTCATGTCGCTGCAGAAGACCGGCGATGTGCATGCTGAAATCGATGCCGACGTCGTTCCCTCCATCGGCGTCGATATCAGCAATCTGCCCTTGGACAAAAAAGCTGATGGAAACATTCAAATCAAAGAAGTGGGCGGCGCCATGATGCCGCTGTGGCCGACGTATTTGAAAGGCGCGGTGGCGCTTATTTACGTCGTGGACATTGCCGACGCGTCTCAAGTCGCCGCATCCGCGACCGCGTTCCACCATCTGTGCACGCTTCCCGCGATGAAAGACAAGCCAACGCTGTTGCTTTGGAACAAAACAGACGCGATGTGCGCGCTGCCGGATGCAGAGACGTTCGCGTTTGACGCGAAACGCGCAGAAATCGCGTTGGGCGACAATTTGACCACCATGCGTACCAGCGCGTTGGACGGGTCGAACACACACGCGGTGATGACTTGGATGCGGGGAGTGTATGGCGTGTAGCGATAGAAAAAGCGAATAGAAACATAGAATAGAGATAAAAAGTTACTCCGCGCTCTTTTCCGCGTAGATACCCTTCCCCCGGTCCTCCACTTCCTTGAGGTATTCCGCCTGCACGCGCTGCGCGTAGGACCCATTCGGGAGGTTCAGCACCACACCCTCCATGCGCTTCTGCAGGTCCTTCGTGAACGCCTCTTCTCCGAATCCGTCGGAGATCATGGTTTCAAACTTTTCAGGCCACTCCGTGGCGGGCGCGCCGATGACGGTATCCAGCGGCGATTTTCCAGTGTCAAGCTCCCTCGCCGCGTAGCACTGCAACAGGTGCTGCAGAATGTGCACCATACCGTCGAGTTTATCCTCATCCGACTTTCGGATCCAAGCGTACACGGTGTTGAGCATCTGCTCGTCCACCGTCGTGGCGTTGACGGCGACGCGCATGCGCGTGACGCTTTCGCTGGACAGCGGCACGGCGAACTCCCCGGTGTCCGGGTCCGCCGCGACCGCGACGATGCTTTCAAGCGCCTTGCTGCTCTGCTGGATGCCGCTTTCCGTTTTTTCCACCATCGCCTCGATGAGCTTCATGCACTTTCCCGCCAACTCCATGAACGCATCCTTCGACGCCTGGTCCTCCGCCGAGTCGGAACGAGATGCGATTCTTATCCATAAACTCTGGTTAAAGCTCAGCACGTTCTCCGCCACGAGTTTCACCAACGTCTCTTCATCCGCGGCGATGAGATTGTCAATAAGCGCGTCCATGTTCGCGACATCGTTCGCGGCGTCGCCAGGGCCTTTCCCGGCACGTGTGACGTGCGTCTCACGGCGGCGGCGGCTCGTAGTCGCCGAGACGCTTTTCCGCGCGATGGCGACGCGGGGAGCCGCGGCGGCGTGTCTCACGCGAGCGCAAGGGCATCCCGCAGAGGCGAGAACACCGACGCGCGTGGTGATGGAGGTGGCGGCGGCAGACATGGCGCTCGACACGGTCAACACCGTGTGCAGCGCACAGTTCGTGTGCTGACGACACGATCTCGTGGAGAAGAAAGAGGCCGACTTTTTTCGCCCAGACCCGGTTTCAGCTTTGGATGGCGGAACTAGTCCACAGACCGTGAACAGACCTTCAAAATGAGGGAAAAGCACCAGATCACGCACTGAATCAAAACGCGTGCCAGATTATTGTTAGATACTTTTCACTCCGCGTTCCAATCTCTTCTTCCAGTCGCCTCGGAGCAGTCGGTGGGTGTCGGTCGCCAGGATGCTGGCCCGCCCTCGCCGCCGCCGAGCCAGCGATGAGGCTCCCGTGGGGGAGACTGGCGCGTTTACCATGACCGCCAGGCCGAAGCGGCGGTTGTTTTTCGCCAAAATCGACACAGACGATATTAAGGACAAGCTTAAAACCACGTTCCCCGAAACATGGGGCGCGCTGGAGAAGAGCGAGGCGGCGTCGGCGATGAAGAAAAAGTTCGATGAGCTTACGAACCCATCGTTCCAGCCGGACAGGCGAAGGCTGAGCGCGGTGGAGGATTTCTTCCGGTACACCGAGGAAGAAGGTGCGTACGCGTCTCTTTTGCAACCCTAACGGACGAGTCACCTCAACGAGTCAGCAACCGGTAAACGCTTGCCTTCGATTCCACCCCCGTCACCTTCTCCGCCTCCAGACTGACTGACCAAACCCCCTCGCACACTTTTCTCGCAACCGCCATCAGGCCGGCGGTTTTTCGACGACATCGACCGCGACGGCAACGGTCGCCTTAAGCTGGATGACCTGCAGGTTGCGATGCGGAAACGAAATCTGCCCGAGTGGTACGCCAAGGCTTTCATGGAAAAAGCGAAGCCGACGTTCTTTTCGCGCACGATTGGGTGGGAGGATTTCGAGAGCGTAATGAACGAACGCGAATCTACGATGCTTAGGGCGTTTAACAGCCTCGGTTTGAGTCGCAGCGGGATGATGAAGGAATCGGACGTGAAGCAATCCCTAAAGCGTTTGGGGTTGCCCGCGACTGACGAAAACGCAACCGCGATGTTAAATCATCTCGGCATGAACGGCGAAGGGTACGTCTCGTACGGACAGTTCAGGAACTTTCTCATGTTACTACCGCAAGACGTGGCGACTGCAAAAGACCCGTCCGTGTTGTGGTTCGAAGCGTCAACCATGGTGCAGATCAACCCGCCCGAAGCGGCGAGGTCAGCCACGGTGAAGCTCGCGATTCAAGCCGCAATCGCCGGAGCGTTAGCATCGGGATCGTCCACCGCCATGATGCACCCGATGGATACCCTTAAGACGCGCATTCAGGCCACGGTTGGTGCGGGGCCGGGAATGAAGGCCTTTTTCAAGCAAATTCCCCAAATTGGCGCGAGGAATCTGTACCGCGGTATTATTCCCGCGGTTGTCGGCGCCGCGTCTGGGCACGGATTCCGCACGGCGACGTACGAAGTGGCGTGCAAACTCCTTGCGCCGCTGACGCTCATGCCTCTGATCACGGAGATTCAGATTCAAGGGTTCGGATCCGGGCTCGGGACTCTGGTGGGAACCAGCGTCCGGATTCCGTGCGAAGTTCTGAAACAACGGCTGCAAACAGGTCAGCACGCGAACGTAGGCGAGGCGTTCAAAGCCGTGACCGCGAACGGTCCGAAGGGACTGTTCGCCGGTACCGCCGCGACGCTTTCGCGTGAAGTGCCCTTTTACGTAATCGGACTCGTGGCGTACGAGAAGCTCAAGATAGCCGCGGGCGCGATCAAGCGCAAAGAACTGAGCGCGTATGAGACCATCACGCTCGGAGGCTTGGCGGGTGCAATCGCCGCGGCGTGTACGACGCCGGCAGATGTGCTCAAAACGCGCGCGATGACTGGAGCGTCTCCCGCTGGCGAAGCGATCTGGATCACAGTCAAGAAAATCGTCGCCTCGGAAGGCGCTGGTGCGCTCATGAAGGGTTGCATTCCGCGTATGGTCTGGATTGCGCCGCTGGGCGCGATGAATTTTGCGGGATACGAACTAGCGAAGAACGCGATGCAAGCCGCTGATGAAGACCCTTCGGCGAAAAAAGGGCCGGAGAAGTCAATCAAATTCGAACCGGAACGCGCCGCGCGCGTCAACCCACCACCCGCCGCGATTGCCCCACCTCCTGCTCCCGCCGAAGTTGCCCTGCCTCCTGTGACGAGCGAACACGTTGTGGTCGCGGCGGAGGCTGCGCCTGTCGCAGCGGCGGAAACACGTAGCGAAGAAATCAAAAATGAAACGGTGGTTGAAGAGACTGTGACGGAGAGCGCCGCGCCTGAGACGCCACTATTTCCGGCTCCGGTTCCTCCTGCGGCGCCCTCGAGCGGTTTCAGGAATTTGCCACCGTCAAACCCTCCGCCAGTCGAGCGTTGAGATGGATGTCAAGCGTCGAGACAGACTAAGTGGGTGCGTTGTTACAACTCTACATGTACCTCTATTTCGCCTCGATCGCGGCTATTTTTGCGAGCAAAGCCTTCTCCTGCGCTGCAAACCTCTCCTCTAGCTGTTCCTTCATCGCTTCCATCGACGCCGCTAAAGCCGCTTCCACCTTCGTCGTTACCTCGGACGGAATCGCCGCTTCGTACTCAGCCTTGAGCAACGCCTCGCGCTCCGCCTCCGCAATCGCCGCCGCTTCTTCCTCTTCCCTCGCCTTTGCCTCAGCCGCTCGTTCCGCGAGCTCTTTTTGCTTCTCAGCCCACTCTTCCTTGGGATACGCCACGCCTAACGATTCGAACGCCTTCCCCGGTGTCTCCAGAACCGGCGCCGCGGGATGAACGTCCATCCGAACCAAATCCGTAAACGCATATTGGTACAACTTGTAATACCGAAAGTACGTGCCCAGCGCGTATTCCGTCATGTCCTTCATCTCCGCAAAGTTCAAAATACCCAGACTGTACGGTGGCCGGTGCACGCTGCTCTGCAAGGCCAACAACTTGAAGAACCCGAAGCTCTTCTCAATCGTCATGCGCTCTGCCATCGACTTCTCATGCGTAGCCTTGAAAATGGCGAGGAGACACGAAGTCTTCTCCAACGATAAACTCTGGTTGCTGGCGTACGCCAACGCGTTGAAGTACAAATCCAGCGCAATCGCGCTCCGCTCATTCATCGGGTGGTCCGTCACGTCGAAAACCACGGCAAGCTCCCTGTGGGAAAGAGAAGGGAGGGTCAGTCGAGAGCGCAAAGGTGGAAGAGATTCGTTCGTTCGTGTTAAAATTGGGCGCGTTTGAAGTTGACGAGCATGGCATCGCGACGCACTCTTTGGTCATGCCTGGCTTGACCGGAATGTCCTCCAGCTGGACTTTCCTGGGCGGCGCCGACGCATTTATCTGCGTCATTGCCCGCGCTTCCTCAGTCTGACGTGCGGTCGCGCGTGCGTCGCTGTGACACAGCCACCCGATTTGGCAATTTTCCTGGTCCTGAACGAAAAGCAAAAAAGCAGGCGGTATTTTATCTGGCTCGAGCACGTCGCCCCGTTCACTTGGTTGGCGCCCGAGGGGCAGGGGAGAATCCGGATCGATGGCGTGCCTGCGTGAAGTCGCTCGGAGATGTGCTCCGCTCATCAGATATCCAAAACCATGGCTTGGATTGGGTTCGTTTGCACCAACCTTCACGGAGGCGGCGAGCGATGATGTGTGGGGCGATGATGAGACCAGCGGTGAAGAAGAGAAGAAAGACAAAGCCTTCGTCGACCGTCGGCGTGTGGTTATCACGGCCGGCGATGGAGGTTCCGGGGCTGTGAGCTTCATGAAGGACGGCGGCGCTAAGCGTAGAAGGGGCGCTGACGGTGGTAACGGAGGCAACGGTGGAGACGTATGGATTCAGGCTTCACGTTACGTGAAGGGGCTTGGAGACTTGCCTTTCAGGATAGCTGCGGGTAACGGCGGACGGGGTGCAGCGCAAGGCACGCAAGGGAAACGTGGGGATGAGATTAATATCAAGGTTCCTGTGGGTACCGTGGTATGGAAGGAGCTCGTTGATGAGGTGGAAAGTGATGGCGCGCACACCAGCACGGGTGAAATCGACTTTTCGAAATGGGGAACCGCGGAACCCGTGTCAAACTTCGACGACGACGTCGCGATTAAAGGTGTTGACGATGAGCCAAAATCAATTCGAGCACCGAATATGGGCAACCGACCGCGTGGTATCCACATAGATGCATGGGATGTGCTTATCGACCTCAACGAGCACGGTTCTAGGTTCCGACTCGCTAAAGGCGGACGCGGCGGAAAGGGAAACAAGTCAAAGCCGACGGGCAAGTTAGCCGGCACGCGCGATCTGGGTACAGAAGGGGAAAAGCTGACCGTGGTGCTGGAGCTGAAATCTGTGGCGGACATCGGTCTTGTGGGCTTTCCAAACGCAGGAAAGAGTACACTGCTGCGAGCTATTAGCGGTGCGCAACCCAAAGTCGCGGGCTACGCGTTTACCACGATGCAGCCGCAGCTCGGGGTGGTGACGACGGATGGCGGTATATCGAGCATCACTGTGGCTGATATCCCGGGTCTCATCGAAGGTGCGCACGAGAATCGTGGCCTTGGGCACAATTTCCTCCGGCACATAGAGCGGTGTGCTGCATTCATCTACGTCGTTGACCTCAGCGCGGGACTGGGAAACAGGCCCGGGATCCGCCCGTGGAAAGCGCTCGAAGTGCTCAAAGCCGAGCTAGAAGCGTATTTACCCGGGCTCTCTGACCGACCAGCAATTGTCGTGGGAACCAAAACCGATGTCGAGCACACCTCGCGAGCAGCAGATGCTTTACGCCGCAAAACTGACTTACCAGTAGTTACCGTGTGTGCGAACGAAGCTCGCGGCATTGACGAAATGTTGGCCGTCGCCGAGAAGGTGCTTCGCAAAACAAAAGAGGATACGACGCGTGAGTAGAATATTAGCTTGCAAGTAGATAATAAATTTTAGCCAAGGTCTAAGCCTCACATACACGACGAGTGTTCACCTTCACTGTCGTTACGAATCGCGAACCATGAACCCGCAAAGGCCACACAGCATTTTTAATGTATTCGCGCGGTGGCGCGGTCCGAACTCTTCTGGGGTGAAAGCCATTCATATACCTGCTCGGTTTAGACGCTGCTGGCGCCAACTTCTGCAGTGGTGTCGAACGAGAGACGCCCCCTGCGGAGGCACATACGCGCAGTCTTCCATCAAAACTGCGATGCCACGTGTTTGACCTCGGCGCGGTGAAAGGCCTGGGTAATCTCGGCACCAGGGGCTGTTTCGGGTTGGTTCGGTCAGTTTTCGGAATTGGATGGCCTCGAAAGATGAACCGTCACTCGTTCCAAGAGCGCTGGATGTTCGACCCGTGTGCTTTCTGTGGCGCGCGTACCATGGGTCTTCCCAGCACGTCTAACGAGACCCTTCCTTCGCAAAGCTCCATCCCGGAAGCGCCTTCGCGATGACGAACGTGTCTCTGGCAGCTGAAAGAGCTGAAAGTGGCGATCACCCGGAGCCCAAAGAAGAAAAAAGAGGTTCGGTCAACAAAATTTCGACGAAAACGCGGAGAGACTGGACTGTTCTAGCTAGCTAGTCTGAATATGATACTAAATGTTGATATTAAAGACTACAGTTTAGATGATGAAGACGTGTTTCGAAATACCAAACCAAAGCGCGAGCCGATATGGTTCAGCAGGCGTGGCGTTGGAATCCAAAGCACGTACTTCAAAAAGAATGTGTTGAGCTCGAATGATCAATATCTTGTTTTTTAAGAACCACGTGTGCTCTTACTTATAAGCGTTACGTCAAGACCCGGCGGCGTGCTGTTTTTTCAAGCGAGCACGTCGTCAGGCCTTTGTGCAGAGGCTCTCGCGCGTGTTTTTCACACGGCGAGGGAGTTTCACCCAAAGACGTCGGCGTACTGTTTAGTACTCCTCAGCCTCTTCTTCGCCGTCGCCTTCCGCGGACTCGGCGCCAACCTCTTCGTAATCCTTTTCGAGGGCGGCTAGATCTTCGCGTGCTTCGGAGAATTCACCTTCTTCCATGCCTTCGCCGACGTACCAGTGCACGAACGCGCGCTTGGCGTACATCAAGTCGAACTTGTGGTCGAGGCGCGAGAACACCTCCGCGATGGCGGTGGAGTTGGAGATCATGCACACGGCGCGCTGCACCTTGGCGAGATCGCCGCCGGGCACTACGGTGGGGGGCTGGTAGTTGATACCGCACTTGAAACCGGTTGGGCACCAGTCCACGAACTGGATGGTGCGCTTGGTCTTGATCGTCGCGACGGCGGCGTTGACGTCCTTGGGGACGACGTCACCGCGGTACATCAGACAGCACGCCATGTACTTGCCGTGGCGGGGGTCGCACTTGGCCATCATGGAGGCGGGCTCATACGCAGAGTTGGTGATTTCCGCGACGGAGAGCTGCTCGTGGTACGCCTTCTCCGCGGAGATCACGGGGGCGTACGAGGAGAGCATGAAGTGGATCCTGGGGTAGGGCACGAGGTTGGTTTGGAACTCGGTGATGTCGACGTTGAGCGCGCCGTCGAAGCGAAGCGACGTGGTGAGGGAAGACACGACCTGGCCGACCAAGCGGTTGAGGTTGGTGTAGGTGGGGCGCTCGATGTCGAGGGATCTACGGCAGATGTCATAGATGGCTTCGTTGTCGAGCATGACGGCGACGTCGGTGTGCTCCAGGAGGGAGTGCGTGGAAAGCACGGAGTTGTAGGGTTCCACGACAGCGGTGGAGATTTGGGGGGAGGGGTAGATAGTGAACCCGAGCTTGGACTTCTTGCCATAGTCAACGGAAAGGCGCTCGAGGAGGAGGGAACCGAGACCGGAACCGGTACCACCACCGACGGCGTTGAATACCATGAAACCCTGGAGGCCGGTGCAGTTGTCCGCGAGCTTGCGCAGGCGGTCGAGGCACAGGTCCACGATCTCTTTGCCGATTGTATAGTGGCCTCTTGCGAAATTGTTCGCCGCGTCTTCCTTGCCGGAGATGAGCTGCTCGGGGTGGAAGAGCTGGCGGTACGTGCCGGTGCGGACTTCGTCGATCACGGTGGGTTCGAGATCGAGGAAAACGCAACGGGGGACGTGCTTGCCCGCGCCGGTTTCGGAGAAGAAGGTGTTGAACGCATCATCGCCGCCGCCGATGGTCTTATCAGAGGGCATTTGGCCGTCCGGCTGTATCCCATGCTCGAGGCAGTAAAGCTCCCAGCACGCGTTACCGGTCTGGATGCCGGCCTGACCGATGTGGATGGAGATGACTTCACGCATGGTAAAGTTGGAGGGTGGGGAAAGACGGCGGTGTTGAGGACCACGCGACTATTGTGGAGGGGGGGAATCCCCGTCCGCTTTAAGATCTCGAAAACGGGTCCGTTTCTAGTCAATCTCGGGCTTCAACTCAAGAATGACGGTCTACAAGTAAATCGGAGGGACAAACGAGGCGATTGAATTTCGAAGAAAATGGGGAGAGAGTTCCAGGGACTTGATTCAAATAAATGTTAATATCAAAGAAGCTACGGTTTCTTCGCCTTCACCGCACCTTTGTTGCGTAGATGCCAACGTGTTAACCATACACCCACGATGGTTGCGAAAATACCCCAGAACCACAGCACGCGCTTGGGCCAAGGCGTTTCAAACATCCCGCGACCGTGCTTCAAAACCACGATAATCTCGATTAAAGCCCCCGCGATGACTAACCACGCGTTGGCGCCCATCTTGGTTAGGTGCATCCCTTCCTTCGAGGTGATAAAGACGTAATACTCGCTCGTCGAGATGTTCGAAATACCAAACCAAAGCGCGAGCCGTATATGGTTCAGCGGGTGTGGCGGTGGAATCCAAAGCACGTACTTCAAAAAGAATGCGTTTAGCTCGAAAACCAGACACACGAGAACCACAAACGCGCACTGCACGAAACGCAAAGGACTGGATGTGGGATTCCAAACGTACGAGTCCCACGTCGCAGGCGTGAAGAGCTGAAGACCTTGTCGCACCTTTCCAGACATTCCTTTCGAGTCCTTCGTGCCCATCCAGTCGTAAAACCTTCCTTCAAAGAAACGTACCGTCATCATCCCGAGGTTGATTCCTAAAAAGTTACACAGCGCGACGTCCAGTACCCACGAGTCCCACCAGCACTCGTTAAAGTTTTTCAGCCAGTGCTGGAAAGTCAGTTCCATCAGCTCGAAGGTGATGGAATACGCCCACAGCAAAGGCAGGTTCCTCAACGCGATTGCCTTGCCGTACCAACCCAGAATATGTCCTATGAAAAACTCGTCAAACACCGTGTCGCGAAACACCCGAAACTTTGACTCTGGGTCTTCCGGGGTGTATATTCGGCAGTCCTCGCCGTACGCGCGCTCCGGCAGCTCAACGCCGAGGTCTGGTGAGAGAAACTTGAGCACCATTCGCGCATCACCCGTCTCTTGACACAACAAGAAGACCAGGAAAATCAGGTACAACACGAAGAGTCCATGCATGACTTTCCAAACCGCCGGGTGAGGCCGCACCATGTGCGTATTCGGACCTTGCAGAGCAGAGTACAACAAATACGACGCACACACTGCGACGAGGGATGACTTCAGGTTTCCCGTTCGCAAGGCGTCTCGCTCCGTCGGGGTTAACGACGACATATCCACCGTCGGCTTGAACGCTCCAGACAACACAATCAGAAGCATCGCACACACGAACAGGGAAACCAAAGATCCACTCTTCTTCTCAAGGCTGGGCCATGGTCCATTTTTGGCGACGCCCAAAGGGCCGCTTTTAACTAACATCGCCAAGCTCTCTTCCAGGGTTCGATACGCCACACCAGTCACTCCAGAACACGCACCCCTGGCTTCGTCTCAGTCGCAATTTAGGTGAACTTGACTATGCACAAGATATCGCCAATAACCTCCGCGTGCTTTGCGAAGTGACGGCGAGGTCTACCGGAGCGCCGGTGTAGTTTATGGAAGGCCGGCAAATGAAGAGTCGAACTGCCAATAGACAAAATCAAAGATTTAATAAATCGACTTGCCATAGGGATCTCACGACAAACCCTTAGAAGGGGCCGAGCCCTCCTCACGTCATCGACTTTGGTCGAGACGTCAAGAATGGACTCGAAACAAATACAAGAAGGGCACCTGGATGTGTGCGAGCGGCTTGGAGACCAGCCGGTGTTCGCTGAGTATTGGTTGAGCGCAGCGGGGGATGCACGATGGCAAAGTGGGCACATGTTGGACTTTCAGCGTCAGGTCGAGTCTCGTGCTCGAAGGATGTTAAGGAACAGGAAAAGCGGGTTGCGTCCTGCGGAAGAGTACGGTGTTCCGTTAGTTGGACCTGAAAAGCTTAGCTCCGCTGGCGTGCCCGAGCTCGTTCACACCAAGGGAGACGGGGTGTACGCCTTTATGAAATCTCTCGAGAGCTTGCCACTTCAGCAGCTGGCGAGGACGGTGCCGCACGGCTTGCGGCAGTCCAAACTGTTTGAGGCGCTCGTCAACCACCAGATTTCCATGCCGCGAGCTCTTTGGCTAGTGAAGATCATCTATCTCAATCGCATCAAGTCTGCTGCTGAGCGGTCGAGCGTGTGGACCAAGGACCTTTGTCAGTACATCGGCGAGTTGCTTCGCGAAGGTTTCGTTCCAAATCCAAAACCCGCGAAACAAAAAGGCGCTGGTACCCAAATGACCCAAACGCTTTCGCACGAAAATAATTGGGACTACGTTCTTGCTCTAGTCAGGTGGTGTGTCTGTGCTAGTATACTCGACCAGGAGTTGTTCTTGACGCACATGATCGAGATGATGGAAAGGTCGCACGAGCTTTTTGGGGCTGAGCAAGCGGCGTCTGTCACGGGCGAACTGCTCTTGATTCTCGTTCCTTTCGTTCCTTTCGCAATCAGGATGCATCGATTGACTGGACAGCTTGCCACAGCGTGTATAAATATCTTACAGCAGAGTAGCGGAAATCCCCGGGCGACAAATGCTGGACGAAAGATACCCACCATGAGGTTGGACGAAAGCGCCGTGGGTGTAGCCTATTCCATCTTGCGAGATTTACTGGCTGAATGTCCCGACGCGTTTATCGTCCTAAAGGTTGACCTTCCGACACTCAACGAACTGAGACGGTGCTATCTGGGCGTGCAAATACCTGCTCGTCTCGCTACCAGCCTGGAGGTTGTCATGAAACGGATCGAGTCACTGAAGTACACGGCGTCGCCTACCGTGATTTCGCACCATCGGCTGGACGTCGTTTTGCTTCTTGACCGATTGCTCGGAAGCGGCGACTTTAACAACATGGAAAAGCTTATCGAGACATCTTCAGTGCTGAAACGTGCTTCAGGCGACCAAAAATATGCTCGCCGGAGTCTTATTCATACCGTTTGCACCTGGTCCACGACTGGTGAATACCTGGTACAGTTAGGGCCTCGGCAAACAGTCGCGGCAAAACTTTTCAAAATGCTACAGCACACACTTTCTAAAAAAGCCGAAGACCAAAATCAAGAAAAAAATAATCAAAATCAATCAAAAGTGAATGCTGTTGAGACCGAAATATTCGCCTGGCTGGAGAATCAAACAGACTTGCAGTGTGAACACTTCGTGGACAGGTCAGAGCTCATCAACACGCTGATAAAGAGCGCCGTGATGACCTTGCAGAGCTTAACGTCGCATTTAATTGTCGAGGGAAGCGTTGAAGCGAACAGGCCACAGGCCTCGACTTCCTTTTACGGGGCGTTGCTCCTTCGTTTGAGGCCTACTGAAGAAGCTTGTCGGGGTAACTCGACGCTGAAAAAGCTCCGCGGAACGTGCGACGCGTTGATTGAAAGCGCGAGAAACTCCCTGAACCCTCATGTCGGCTCCAAGCGGAAGGCTGGCGCAGATATTGACATGTTATTGCCGACGGAAGACGCCTTAAACGAGCAGGTCGCACAGTTAGTTGGAAAATTACTTAACAGTGGAGAGCCCTTAAGCGCGTCAGCGCTGAACCTCAATCCTTTTAACGTCTGGCACTTTGCGCTGGAGTATTCAAAGCGCGCTGTACAAACTGCATCGACGAAGACAATAATAAATTCAATCGCTGTGATGCAAATGACGGGATATGATGCGCTTATTGTTGAATTTCTGGAAGGTGTTTTGAATGCAGGGAACGATATCTGTCGGGACGCAATTCTTAATCATCTTGGTAACTACCGCCACGCGGTCTCACCTGGTCTGCACCAAGAGCTAATCACGCGCTTGGATGCCATGTACGCAGGAGGTGCTATCAAAGGCGTCGTTTCACCGTACGAAGACAGGATTCCCGGTATAAGTGCAGCTTCTTCTAGTGTTGAGTCAGTGCTCGATTTCTGCAGAAAGTACCCTCTGTCGCTTCCAGAAAACACCGAAATTCCATCCGCTGGCGCCATCGCAGTCTCTGCGATGGTCATTGATCTCATCGCGGGAGGTATCGTCACACTTCAACACGCATTGAGCGCGCTTATCTCGGACGCATCGTATTCGTCGAAGTTTTGGATTGTTGCTCTATTGTCGAATGATCCGCATTTGCATTCAGCGCTTCCTTTTGCTACTTCTAAGGCTTTATTGGCCTCGCAGTGTTCATTATCACCGCAAAGTATTATTTCGGCTACCGCCCACTTAGCTGCGGAGCTTGTCGAGCGCGCTAATTCTCGTGAAGTTGGATGGCTCGCTTCTAACGTAACATTCAAGGTAAGAATTCTATTAAAGCGCGTTGAATTTTGATGATTTCCCCTCTTTTGTGTTCAACGCGGTCTCACCTTTTGAATTTTTCCTTTTCTTCGTCTATCGCAGGCTTTAATAGCGCATTTACCTTCGGTGAGCGCCTTTCATCGAGCACACTCAGTCGTATCGCTCGTCAGAGAGACCTGTGCTCGTCTTGATATTAAAGCTTCGCCAGAAGTAATCGCACTTTTGCTCCTTAAGGGGATGAACGGCGGTGATGTTACCCAAGTTCAGCCTTATGAGCAACGCGCAAAAGATATCCTTTGTTCACTCAGTGTTCACCGGCTGTCCCAGCAGGTTGATGAGCTTAAGCTGATACGTGCTCGGATGTTGGTCGAAGTCGAAGGCGCCTTAGAAACCAAGCATCAAAAGGTAGTTTCAGGTGCGAAGGAAGAGACACTGCACACAGTGCATGAAAAACTTGTGCCTGCCATCCTGGCCGCATCGTCTCAGTCTCCACAAGCGTTAGTGCTCGTCGCCGAGGTTGTCGTGTCTTTGGAAATCAAACTTGCGAGTGCGACGATGCAAAAGATCCTGAAAGCCGAAACTCAAGTTGACGAACACTTGGTACTGAGTCTCCTCACCTTTGGAGGACCCCCACTGCAGTCGCACATCAGTTTGACGATCAAACACTGCATAGGAGAGCTTGACGCCTTCACTAACAACCCAGGTAAGGATTTGGTTCTGGCAGAGCCATCCGTTACAAAGCAGCTGAAACTTATTTTGCCGCTGCTTGGTTTCGTGCTCGGCAACAAAACCTCACGACAAGAACTTTGCTTTGCGCTGTTCAAGCTGTTGAAAGTTTCGCACGACTCTACAGACTTACTCGTCGTGGTGTTTTGCATCGTAATCCGTGGCACCTTACCTCCTTGGCACGCCGCGTATTCGAAATTGAAACCAGCCGCTCCGGCTTTAGGATTCACCTTTCCCAGCGGACCGAGCAGCCTGCGTCCGGCGGTACTTTCTCGCTTGCAAGCAGGAGTCAACCTCTCGACGCTGTCGGCGGGTGCTTCTGCAACTGACCCATGGACGTTTCTTGATGGATGTATGAGCAGTGGTCTAACGGGGAAGGCTGCACCTTTTCTAAAAGGCAGCGTTCGCGTCCCGCGGTTCGAGTCTTTGACGTGAGAGCTTTTGTTTTTTTTCGAAAAGTTTGATTTAGCAAAAATAGCTTTTAGATAATCCTGGTAACTAGAATCTACAACACACACCGGTCATCATCACTTCCGCCGCTTCTTCTTTTTCGGCCTGCTGTCTGAAGAGCTGGAGCTGCTGCTCGAAGATGAACTACTGTCACTGTCGCTCGATGAGCTGGAAGACGACGACGAACTACTGCTGTCCAAGTCGCTGTCGCTGTCACTCTCCGCCGCGGCTTTCGCCTGGGCAATCATTTTGGGCATGTTCTTCAGGTGCTCTCGCAGGTCATCTGTCAAGCCGCCCAAACCGATGGATGTGAAGAAGTTGATAGCGAATCTGACGTTCTTCGGAGTATCCCGCGGCATGATGCCCTGGAAATACTCTGCCATGCTCGCATCCATCAACCGCTCGTTCAACTTTCGAAGACCGAGCGCCTCGGAGAGTTCCTGGAACAAGATCTTTATGAAGATGCGCGACGACGACGTGGTTGCCTCTTCAGTGAGCTGAAGGTATGCCAAGCACGTCCACGAGACAGCATCAGTGGCTAGAAGGTGCGCGAAGAATTTCGCAACGTTACGCAGCTTGTTGGTCTCCAAGCGATGGATGGTGGAGTACTGTTTCATGAACACCTCGTCGAAGAGTTGGGCGTACATCTTGTCGATGAAACAGAACCGCTGCGCGAGCAAGCCGTAATACCGCAGATATGTACGCTCCTGCGAACAACACTCCGTGAGCATCGTGCAAATCTCCACCTCTTGACCGGGCTGTAAATGAATCTTCATCAATTTGTGACCAGCCTCTTCAAAGTCCAAGGAAGACATGATGGTCAGATAGATGGTACGACGCAGGTTTACCAAGTTCGTCTCGGTCTGATCCTGAATCGTTTGCTTCATCGCTTGCGTCGCCACAGCCTGTGCTTCATCTTCACTTTCCTCCTCACTGTCATCATCACTATCGTCATCGTCATCCTCGTCCGACAAGGACTCGCCCAGGATTTCTTTTTTGATCTCGGCGTACTTCCGCTCGCTCTCCTCGTACTCCGGGTCGACTTTGAAAATATCCAGAGTCGACTCCGCCTGGAGTTCGTCGTCCAACGAAAGCTCATGCACGATCTGGTCTTCCTCTTCCACCAGGTCCAGCTCCGCGGGGACACCTTTCTTTCCCTCGAATCCCGCCTTTCGGATCGCAAAAAGATTCTCGATCATGAACTGCACGCGCTTGTCAATCTCGCCTTCGTGCAAGATCCCGCGGAAGCGCTCGAAGATTCCGTGCAAACCCTGCGGCGTGAGCTCGTGTAGGGTGTACCCACACTCTTTCACGAATTCGATAGCCACTTCAACGCTGTCATTCGTGGGAGTGGACAGCAGAACAGTCAACAGCTCAAGCGCGATGAGTTCGTGCACCACCTGCTGGTTGATTAGATGCGCTAAAAATTTCGTCGCCGCGACGCACACGGGTTTGTCGTTTCGCTTAAACGCCCTGCGGAACTGCAGGATGATTCGCTTCAACACTAGTTCACCGAGTTCGGGAAATTTTGTGTTCACCACGGCTACGAGCGCGGCGAAAACGGAGGAGAAGTGAGGGGATGCCATCTGCGACTTCATCACCGACCGCGCGAACAGCCCTCTGCCGCGGATCATGTTTTCCGAAAACAGCTCGGGCAAGATGTGCTTGACGTTTGAGGCGTTCACCTTGTTCACCAGGCCGTTGATGGACTTCTTCAGCGCGTCCCAGGTCATTCTTTGATACTCCGGACCGCTTTTATCCGCCTGTTCGGCCATCATCTGCGCCAACTTGAACGGAGGGATGTACGCGCCGCCCGCCTTGCCCGCGGTGAGTGGTTTTCTCTGTTCATGTTCCTTACGATCTCCACCAACGTCGTCTCGCAGGTCCCGCCTGCCCGCACGCCAGTCCGCACTGTTCGCACCACCAACCCTTTTTCTGCTGTCACCACGGCCACCGCGGGATCTCGTGTCCCTGCCCCTGTCACGTCCACCCCTCTTCCCTTCCTCACGACCAGATGGGCTCGACTGGCGGTCGCCGCCGCCTCGCCTTTCCCCGCCTTCATCTTCACGACGCCCTGCTTCGCCGTCTCCACCCGCTGGGCTCTCGCCACGCTTCGAGGGTTTACGCCGTCGATCGCTATCACTCGCCGAGGCGCTCGGCGAGCCGGAGCGTGAACGCGCCATCCCAACAGACGCGACGCCGCTCCGTGGCGCTCGATTGTGGCATCTTCGAAATTCCCTCTTCAAGCCGCCTGCACTTGCCTCGCACACAAAAGTCGAGTTTGATTAAGTTCGTCTCGCTCCAAACTCGAAAAAACCAAATGGTTTGTAAAAGCCTCGCGATTTCGTTCGACGGATGTTTTGGCGGTTTAATGAACCATGATTATGGCGTTTTTGAGGCCTCCAGGTTTTAAAAATTTATTTGAAAAAAACACGATGAGTTGGGTGCCAAGTGGATGAAGCTCCAGCCGACGCCTTTCCCCCAATCCTTGTCGCGCACCGCGGTACTGGACGCTTATCTTAACGCACACAGTACCCACTGCGTGTACCCGCAGTAGCACGTATCGTATCGTGCACGCGTACGTTCGTTCGTCGCGTCTGTGAGAGAACATAGAAGGTGCCAACGCCGGAACTCATCCCGGCTGCCGAGGCGTGTGCTGCACCGCGTTCCCGAAGCTCGCCTTCGACCTCGCACGTGCGTTAAAGATGGCTGGCAAGAAGCGATCTTCATCCGGTGGCACTACAGCGGTTGATGATGAACTCATCGCTTCCGAGGAGACCATCATCGCCAAGTGGAACGAGCTCAGCGATGAGCGTTTGAAGGATCAGGTTGTGAAGTACCGAAACGCGATCAAGGATCTAGAGGAGAAGGGCACGGACAAAGGCCCGACCACGTTCGAGTACGAGGAGGAGGTTGAAGTCGAGGGCGATGAAAATGAAGAGGGAGGTGCTGAGGGTGCTGAGGGTGCTACGGGTGGGGAAAATGTGCAAGGTGAAACTGAAGGGGGTGCGTCTGGGGAGGCTGACGATGGACTCATCGAAGGAAACGTGGACGACATCGATCCAAGAGAGTGGATGGTGCCTCCTCAGTGCATCCCCGTGCACGCCAACGTCGTGACGTACGACTGGAGCAAAATTTACAAGCATACGGACTTTGATGTGATCATGATGGATCCTCCGTGGCAGCTCGCCACCGCGAACCCCACGCGTGGCGTGTCCCTTGGATACTCGCAGCTCACGGACCAGCACATCGCGGATCTTCCCTTGCCCCAGTTGCAGAAAAACGGGTTCCTGTTCGTGTGGGTGATCAACGCCAAGTACCAGTGGTGCTTGGAGCAGTTCAAGAAGTGGGGGTACGATTTTGTGGATGAAGTGGTATGGGTGAAGGTCACGAACAGCCGCCGCATGGCCAAGTCGCACGGATTCTACCTGCAGCACGCCAAGGAGGTTTGCCTCGTGGGCCGTCGCGGAAACCCGCCGTCGCAGTTGGCGGACAAAGCCGTGGGCAGCGACATTATCTTCGCCGAGCGCCGCGGACAAAGCCAGAAGCCCACCGAGATTTACGAGCTCATCGAGGAGCTCGTGCCTGGCGGGAAGTACCTCGAGATTTTCGCGAGGAAGAACAACCTCAGGGACTACTGGGTTTCCGTGGGCAACGAAGTCACTGGGACCGGGTTGCCGCCGGAGGATGAAAAGGCGTTTGAAGAGCAAGGCATCGTTCCTGGTGCCAAATACGGCGCCGGCGCGCAAAAGTAATTAGTTCAGCGGACAGTGATTAATACGACTGCTGAATCACATCGATCGTTACTCACTACTTCTATGATATTTTACACGACCGCGCATGCGCAACTCCACCTCCACCAAACGCGCGGCGGCGCCGCCATCCGCGATCAATCCGAGCGCCTTACACCGTTTCTCGCGCGCTTCGACGTCCATCGATTCAATCTCTTCCCGCACTTTTTGCATCTCGACTTCAGTGAACGTTTGTGTCGTGGCCACGTCCCCTAGCGCAAAGTTCGCCTCCAACCCTTTAAGAAACTCGTTTTGAAACAGAAACCAATCCGACCACGCCGCGAGCACCGAGGCGACTCGTTTTTTGAAAGCCTCCCGCGCGATGCGGCTGGTCATACCGCGCAGCGTCAAACGCAAGCTCTCGAACACGCGAGGGAGTTTCGACTGAAACGCACCTCGGTACGCGGATGTGTTTCTCACGGGTGCGCCGCAGTTGTGAAGGATGTCTGACACTAAGAACAACCTTGCCGTTTTCGTCGCGACCGCGGTTTCGTCCGACGTGAGCGCTTCGGCGAGAAGTTCCGCGATGTCGTCCGCGGCTTCCGAGTGATCCAACGCGAAAATCATACCCTGCTCAATATCGCGTCGTTCCAACGTGAGCTTTTCCAAAAGACTGGCGAACGTTTGCGCTTCCGAAACAGTTAAACGCGAGTCATCCGCGGGCAAACCTTGGACGTTTGTGGAAGACACAAGAGACGTGTCTGGTCGTTGTGTAGGGTCCGGCGGGCGCCACCGCGCGCCGCCCGCAATCATCGAAAACGGCTCCACGCGCCACTTGGCCAGTGAATCGCCTTGCGATAGCGAAAACATA
>MDSY01049595.1_pt1 | contig 26817 bp, 8 predicted proteins | sample 811131 | NCBI WGS metagenome assembly MDSY01 (sample SAMN05326643, study PRJNA326480) | marine metagenome | isolation source: seawater | place: Atlantic Ocean: South West | collected 2010
CACCCCAAACCCCCCCCCCGCCCCCACCGCCATACCCGCAGTGCCGCACTCCCCCGAAGAAACGGAGGTGTTCAACGCGGAGGAGGCGTTGCGGAGTTCCGCGAACAGAAAGGCTGCGTATGACGCCGCATCCAGATTGGCGAGGAAGGAGGCTGAAAACGCGGCGGCGGCGAGCACGGCGGCTCATGCTGAATTCGAGCGCTTGACGTCAGAAGCGAGGGAAGCTGAGAAGGAATCCAGGCAAGCCACTGATGACCTACGCGACGCCGCTGCGTCCACCACCAAAGCCGCCTCACTGGCGTTTGAGAACAGGATGGACTTTGCGACGATCAAAGCGGAGAAGAAATCAGCGGCTGCTCATGCGAAACTTGACGATGACCAGTCCGTCGCGATAATCGCGCTGCACACCAAGCAATTAAACTTTCTCAAGGATGAGGAGGCTAAGGCGCTCGAGGCGAAGGAAAAGGCGGATGCTGAGCATGCAGAAGCAGAAAAGGTTGCGCAGGCGGCTAGTCTGGACGCGATCAACGCCAAGACGGCGGCCAAGGCGGACAGGGCGGTTGGCCAGGAGACCACGCAGCTGGGGCAAGAAAGAGCGAGCCGAGTAGCCGTGCTGTCTACTGCTTCCAAGCGCGCGGAGGCTGCTTTGATGCAGGCTGCGTATTCGCAAAGCGACGCGTCCGCGAAGCACGCGGCTGCTGCACGGAAGTTGGAGGAGGAGCGCGAGGCGCTGGACGACGAGTTGGCGCTTGAGAAATTATTGGCGGCGAAGAGCAGGAAAGCGGAGCAAGATTTCATCGACGCGACGAGTAAACACGCCGCGTCCGAGACGCAGACGGCAGCCGAAGGGAGACGCGCTGAAACCTCCCTCTTCGCCGCCGCCGTTTTAGACGCGGACAAAGCGGCGAACTACGAGAAGGCGAAGCGCGTGGTGGACAGAGCGCAAGAAGTCGCCGAGCTAAAATACCAAGCGGAATCCAAGGCGAACGAAGTCGCCAGAGACTTGGTTGATAAGTACGACATCGCCTCCGCGGCGTACGACGCGCAGGTTGCCGCGGTGGCCATCAAGGAAAAGACGTTCGCGCAATCGGAGGACCGCATATACGAGGCGGCGAAGCCTGGTGGGGAACCGGAAGGGGGGGGGGGGCTGCCAAACGACAAAGTCGGCGACACGCAAATCACGACGCACTCAACGCACACCAACCACGCGGACGGACACGTGCTTCCGGGAACGGCTACGTAATGGTGAGAATATTTGCTTATAGCGAGGGTGTGTCATGAATGTTACTATACCTTTCATTACGCGTTCTATGTCAGCTAAACTCTCTATCCTTCCTTTCTCTTCTCGAAGAGCCTACTCAATGCGACGTGCGCTACTCCCGAGGTTAGGAACCCCACGAACCACGCGTGCTGGTACGCGGTTTTGATAAACTCAGTCACGACCCCGGCATCGAACAGCTTCACCCCGCACGCGTCTAGAAACCCCGGGGCGCAGAAAAACACGCCGACGAGAAACGCGTAGGCGGCGGATTTGTTCACTCCGGAATATTCACTCTCTTCGCTTTGATCGTACAACGCATCGACGTTTAGTTTCCGTCGCTTTACTACGTGGTAATCGAACAGGTACACGCCGGTTACTGGCGCTAACAACGCGGCATGCCCCACGAGCCATACCCATATGAAGCTGTTCGGATCCGTTAACAGGCGCCAGGGGGCGATTAAAGTGCCTAGAAACGCTACGAGGAACGCAGCGTTTTTGAAACCATTCTTTTTACTTTTCTTTTCCTCCTCATCCCCTCCCCCAAGTATCGCCACAAACGCATTAGCCGGCGCGACGATGTTCGCCGCGATGTTGGTTGACAAGGTGGCTACTACTAACCCGAAGGATGCGACTATCTTCGTAGTCGGATTAAATAAACTAGACCCGAGAAGCGCCACCGGATCACCGACGTCGATAACGCGACTCAAGGTTCCTTCCGTAATCAACCCGGCCGCGACGGAGGTTACTAAAACGGCGATTACCGAAAACAACGTCATGAACACGGTTAACCCAACAACTTGCCCATTAACCTGCTCTTGCTGTGTCCTTGAAAACCGCGAAAAGTCGGAAATATTCAAACACATCGTCGCCCAGAACCCAACCACCGCGCTTAGGGTTGGGAAGAAATGAGTAGACATAAAACTATTTGAAGCCGACGCGATTGATGACGTAGCTCCAGTAACTGTACCTCCACTTGCAAGCACAGCCCCCCACCCCCCCCCAACTTGCACCGCCCACACCAACATCCCGATTGTCAACACCACCAGGACAGGCGCGGCGAACCGTTCCGCAGTTTTCACGGACTCCACGCCTTTGTGCACCACGAAGAGTTGCAAACATAAAAATAAAAGGTAACACAACAAATCAATCGGCGACGCGCCGTCGACGTACGTCGCGACGAGACTGTTTGCCCCTACGCCGTACGTTGACCAACTATCCCAGGTAATATTCATAGCTGTACCTATGCTACCACTACCAAGTACCCCTCCAAACAACGATCGTACCGCGCACCCCCCCACGAACGTTTGGATCCCGAACCACCCGCAGCCGACCAACGCTCGTAGTAACGATGGAAATTTAGCGCCGGTAACGCCGAACGCGCTTCGAATCAACACCGGAAACGGCGCGCCGTATTTCGTGCCCATCTGCGCGGAGGCGATCATCGGGAAGGTTATTAGTAGGTTGGCGAGGAAAACACACGACGCGGCTTGGCCTATGGTGGCGCCTAACGTGGCAAAAGACGCGGCAAACCTCCACGCCGGGATGCAAACTACTAGCCCAATCCAAAGGCCGCACAAATCGTACGCGGTCCAACTCCTTTGGTGTCTTGGGACGGGTAGCAGATCGGTTGGGACTGTTTTTGCGTTCGCGGGTGCGTTCGTCTCAATTACATCCCTCAAGCCCAACGGGTCGGGAAGCCGGAACGGTGTGGGGGATTCGGGGTGAGGTACATCGGATGCTGACGATGACACGAAGATTGTAACAATTCGTCGTCGAAGATTACGACTCTTGTAACACTGTTTTTGTCGGCCACAGGGTCTGGCAACCGATGGTCTTTCTCGAAACCGACACACGGTGTGATACCCACTGGGTGGAACGAGAACAGCACGCATCACACACGCGACCTGAGCGCGCGACGCGCCCGAAAGTGTCACGTTGAGTCACGTGTTTTTCGTCGATATTTCTCGGACGTGCCAACGCCGCTGACGAAATCCTGGTAGATCTGAGTTTGAATCTCAACACAGGTCGGCGCGCGGTCCCCTGGTCTGTGGGAAGGGGTTGCCCTTCCACAGTGAGCGGATACCATGACATTCACCCTGGATGACGACGATGACGGGTTCTGGGAGGAACAGGCGACGTTTGGGTAGGTGACGCACGTTTGAAATCCAGCGCTTCCCGTAAACGCGGGTTGCCCAGATTAGCGACCTCTTCATCTCGGACCCGTCTTGTGCCCAACGCTGACCGCCTCACCTACTACCTTCTCCTCTTCCCCTTCCCACACAACCCATCCCCTACCAGTCAAATCGACACGTTATGCCGGCAAGCCGAGGAGAGACAAGCGGCGACGCAGGGGGGCAGCGGCTGGGGTTTGTCGCAACACGCAATGGCACAACACTCAACACCAATACCCGGCGCTGGCAAATCCAACCCCGCGTCATCTCCGTCGCCTCTGCGCGCGCCGCTTGCATTACAACCCGGGCTTGGAGGGCCGTCGCAGATGACACGACGGCAATCGCCACGACGGGGGTCTGGACAGCACAATGGGAACAACGAACACACCGTGCGACTACGCGCGAACAGTGGTGGCGGTGGCGGTGTGTCCAACGGAGGACACGGTGACTCCTTTGCTCGTCGAAACGACTCGGGCGGGCAGCCTACGTCGGAAAACTTCGACACGGTGCATGACCTTCACCGGCAGCTCGGTGAAAAAGACGCGCACTTAAAGATGTTACGCAGCCGGTTAGAAACAGTGGAGCGTGATTCAGAATCGTACAAACGACAGCTGGCGGCGAATTCGGCGGAGCGCGAACGCGAGCACGAACGCGAACGGAACGCCATGGCAGCTGGAGGCGATACTAGATTTGATACTGGATTCAGGGGGGATGGCGGTTTCAACAATGGGCCGTCGGCGTCTTTCAACGCCACAAAAACGGATCAACGCAACCCTGTGAACCGGTCAAATTTCGGTCCGAACCCGATGGAGATTTCCAACGCCGCCGCGTTGGCGGAAGCTCGGGCGGAGTTGGCGAGGATTAAATCCAGAGTCGCGTTTAAGGATGAGGAGGCGGAGGAGGCGCGACGACGTGAGGACGAACACCGGGTACTTTTGCAAAGAAGCGAACAGGAGACCATGCGTCTTGCGGCGGAGGTTCGGAAGGAACGGAGACGGGCCGCGGCGGCGGAGGCGGAGGCATCGGGCACAGGCGGCGGGCAAAATATCGTGAAACGTAAAGCTGGTGAGTTCGATGTTACGACTACTGGTGACTTGGGTACGTCGAACCCTGGTACTGGGTCTGGATCCTCTCAATTACTCCCCCAGCTCCCCCCGACGCCTCCCGTGACGCTGGTGTTGCCTCCGGCGCCTAAAGCGGTGGTTGGTGAGGCGAAAAGAACCTCTGCGGATCCGCAAAGCTCTGGCGCGAAAGCCTTTGCCGCGGTTACGGCTTTAACCCCACACTCAGTGCAGACGCTTTTGAGAGTAGAGAGTAGCGCGGTAAACCTTCGTCTCGTGCTAAGTGACGTGGCGTCGAACGTTACGTCGCCCGTTAACTTCGTTTGCGCGGCAAGACAGTTGCTTCGAAACGCTGCGGACTCCGTAAAGGCTGGAAAAAGGATACACCAGATACACGCCGAAACGACTATCATCACCGATACCGTACACGTGCTCGCCGCGTTTGTGCAAGCGGACGAAACCGCCGAAGCCGCGGCGCTTACCGCGTGCGGTGCGTCTGGGACGGACAAAAACCGCGAGTCTGGTGTCAGTACAGCTGGTGGGTCTCATCAATCGAACGGCGCCAGCGTCGCGATCGCTCCACGACCGCCTCCTGAACCGTTAGGAGGTATACCCGCCGCGGGGACGGATGGCGTGGGGGTTTTGGTGCCACACCCGGGTGCGTTGGGATGCGGATCGAGGGTGTTCGTCTCTGCGCCCGAGAGTTTCTCGATCCAAACCGAGTTCAACTCGATTGGCGCGAAAGAAGTTGGCGTTGTTGGGTCAAATAATCCAAGTGCTGAAACGACCCTGTTATCCGACCTTCTCGTTGTCGTGACCGACGCCCTTGACGTTCGCGACTGGTCTCTGTGCGCCGCGTGTTTGAGCTTGCTGAAACATCTCGCCGCTCGGGCGTCGCCGCTGAACGGAAGAGGCGCGTTCATCTCGGTGATCACCAGCGGGGTGCTTGAGCAAACCCTGGTTGGCAGAGCAATTAGTCACAAGAGCTCTGCGATTAGTATGGTTTGGAACGGAACCGCTGGAACTGGGTTAAATGTCGTGACTGACACGTCTGTGTCTTCCACGTTAAGTGTTTTGACCCAAAAGCACAAGAATCGCGGGGGGCACGGCGCACACACGAACGCCTCGGACCCGCCTTTGTCCGTGCAAACAGACGCGCTTGTTTTAGTCGGACTGCTCGCGGTGACGCCTGCGTTTTTGAGTGCGCTGGAGAGTAGAGATGGTATCGATAATATCAACATCGAAACCACGGGTGATGACTCTACGTGTGATTCGCCGTTACTCAGCGCGGTGGTGCGGTGCACGGAGGACACGTGTGGAGTTGGAGGAGGAGGCAAACCCTTCGACGCATCCCTCACGGCGTTGAGTGCGATTTCGCACGTAGGATGGAGCGGTTGGGGCGACGCGGTGAAGAGACACGGCGTGCTTTCGTGTGCAGTTCTATGTGCGGAGAGTGCGTTTGTTTGGGAGCGCGACGTTACCTCGGGCGACTCTACAAAATCAGCAAACGACCGAAGAGTCCGCCTGTCGCTGATGTTCGTCGCGCGTTTGCTCGCGGAACCGATTTCCGCTCGAGCCGCAACCTCAGCGCTCAGGAGGGACGGCGAAACCTCACGGCGGCTCGCCAGGGTTGCGCGGTATGCAAACGCGCACGCCGAGCAAATGCCGAAGCGAGTTGGGAAATACCTGGACTCTGTGTTAGAGGCTTGGTCGTGAGTAGTAAACTAGTGTCTATATATGTCGAAATAGTCTACGTATGTCAAACTGCCGCACTACAACACTACAACACTACAGCTCATTTTTGCGTGCGTCCTTTCTCCCTTGGCACGCCTCTAGCTTCTCTTCCAGTTTGGTTATTCTCTCTTCCAGCTCCTTGACGATCGAGGCGTCGCCGCTCTCTGAATTTTCATCACCCTCAGAATCATCGGCGTCATCCTCCGCATCGCCCGCCGCGGTGAAAAACGAAGTAGCAGCGTCCAGCAGTTTCCGTCGCAAACCCTGGGTAGCGGCGATAGTTTTAGTGGTAGCTTCCTCAGCACTCAAAAACGAATCAACCTCTTCCAAAACTTTTTCGAGCGCATTTTGCGTTTGTTTCGTATCCTCGCCAACGCCGGTCTCCACCAACCTCTCCAGCCGGTCTCTGGCTTGTAGCACGTCGCCCTCTAGTTGACTCGCCGCGGCGTCTGATTTCAGCTTCTCCTCATCCCTTTGCCGAAGCCATTTCAAAAGGTGCCGTTCCCTGGAAATTGAAGCGTCAGACAGGTTAGTTTGTGAACTAACCTCCGTGACTAACAACGCACTGGTGATAATTTTTGGTTTCGGTGAAGTGTCACTTTCCTTTTTCGAACCCTTCTTCTTCTTCCCTTTTGAAGAGTCCTTTGTCGTGTCCTGTTTCTCACTGATCTCAACTACCTCCACGTCTACTGTGGCTTTCTCGAAAACAACCACACCACTTCTATCTAAAGCGAAGTGAAGTTGCACCTTCGCAGTCGCGCCGGGCGCCGCGGTTTGGCCCACGGAGGCGAATGCTTTTTTTAAAGCGTCAACGACTCCGCTTATTTCGTACGAAACGAAAGGCGAAGGGGTCGAATCCAGCGTATCGCTACTGTGAAACACGGGTGGAAGGGAGCTGCCTCTTCCGAAATGTTGACCCTGCCCAATATATCGGCCGAAAACGTCAACCTCTCGAGGCGCGTTTTGATTTTCTTTCGTTCCCGAGTGCTCGTCCCCGACCGTGCTCCGCGCTGTTTCCATGAGCTTCACAACCAGGGTATCGTCACGAACTAAGTCGATATCTATTACTCTACGTGACGGGATTGGCGCACCGGGTCGAAAAACAGTCGTCTCGACGGTACCGGTACCAGCTCCAGTAACGATCGATGCTTTCAGTACGTGCGGATAGGAATCCGTGATAGACGGTGCATCTTTCACCCGTCGTGCCGCGGCGTCAGCATCCGCCTCCAACGCTCGCACGCGCTGCGCGGTCGACCTGCCAGTTTTCTTATTTTGTAACAATGTCTTGGCTTCATCTTTTAATTTTAAACTCTCAGATCGAGTCGTGGCGTTCGTGCTCACGATACCTACGCCAACCGCAACCGCTTCTTCTAAATTTAACCTCTTGTTCATCGGAGGTACGTGTGTTTTTTTATTTACAGACTGTTTGCTCAATGCATCAGAACTCTGCTTCACCACCTGCTCAATCGCGTGTTGCACCGCGGGCACGCGTGCGCCACCCCCAACCAATTCAATGAAATCACACGTGGCTGTACCGCCTCTGCGCTCCAATAGACGGCGAAACGGCGCGACCGCATTTGTAATCGTGTTTGATTGGATATTTTTTTCGTTCTCATTTTTTTCGTCACTTCCATCGCTCTCGAAGACGTCTCGTCCGATTTCCGCATTTAAATCGCCTCCATCTCCGAAGAAACCGCGCGCGTCCAACACAACATCCGTGTTCGCGGAGAGCACCTCCTTCGCCCGTCGCGCTGCGGTGAGTAACCGGACGGTTGATTTATAATTGTTTGATTTTAAATCCGCCGCCAGGACGTCGGCGTTGTTTTCCGATTCTTTCGAGCTTCCGAAAAACGATTTTGATTTTTTCTCATCAACACCCTCACCCGCCCTCTTCCCGTCCCTCAACGCCCTCTGCGCGACATTCAAATCCAAGTCCCTCCCCCCCCCACCCCTGTCTTCCCACTCGCTCTGGAGCATTTCTATTTTCACGCGAATTTGGGGCGGGGGGGCGTATTTAGTCTTTGATTTATTTTTTGAAGAACTCGACGGCTTGACAATTTCTCCAGTAAATCTCGCCGCGCACGCGAATGAGTTGCGCGCCCCGACCCCAACCAAAACGACCGTTACTTTGTGCGTTACTTTGTCCTTCGACTGTATTGAAGCACTACCCGCCGCCATCGTTTCCTTCAGCTCTTTGGTCCATTCATCTTGCAGTCGCTGACCCAGCGTGATCGCCGCGGCGGCGCCTTCCGAGACCAGTGCTGTTTTCTCAAAGCCCGCGATTTTCGCACTTTGTAATATTTGTCTCTTTTGGTACTGGCTCCACCACCCGGGAACCGCGATTGAAAGGGTTTGTACGTGTTTGACGTACGGTGGAGCAGTGCCTTCAATTTTCTCGTTATCCCCAATCGATTGATAAGCACGTCGCGCGGCATCTTCGAGCAACATCGCGAAAGTAGTTTCTGGGGCTAACAAAGTTGATATATTCTTCCGAGACTCCGCCGCCGCCGCGTCGCGCAACACGTTCGGCAAAGTTAATCGAACGAAACCTTCCTGTTCATTGTTCTTACTACCGTGTTCCATAATCCAGTCGCCCGAGCTGCCGTACACAGGGTTCCAATACTCCCCTGCGTCCCCGGCGGGAATCCCCAACAAGCTTTTCGGGTCTGTCAGGACGCACTTTGGACACGTTAATCGTAATGAACTCGCATCGGTTCCGAACACCCGGCTTCCGTCTTTATCCGTGAACCCGACTAAACTAGGCGATGACCTTCCTCCTCTGTCATCCGGAACGATCTGCACATCCCTTGTGGAGCCGTTCGTCCTAGTCGCCGCTACGGTGGTGGATTCGGCACCCACATCTACCGCTAAAGAAAGCGCGTGCGTGGCTGGCAATCGAGCGAGACTCAAAATCGCAATGATCGTCGTGATACCACGCACGAAACCACCTACGCGAGTCTCCCGTCCGCGCGGGTTGCGTGAGCACCCACGCGCGCGTGATGCACGCGGCATGATGAAAAAATAATGCGCCCGAACCCGAGGCACGCACCCACGACGTGCCCCACGCGATAAACAGTTTTTCGGTAGATTTGTGGTGTTGATTTTTTCTTACTGATGAAAGCGAAAGTTCTTACGGAATCACGTCGTATCAATGTCACTCAAATCACCTCTCCCCCTGCCTGTCTCTCTTCGCCTATTTCACGCATCGCCGGAACTTCCGCGCGGCGATGTTACGGCCCTCAATATCCCCCATCGCGTTCAGTTTCATCGCGAGCAGGTAGTACGACTCGGCTTCGTGAGAATGTGAATTTCCGGCGTTAGCGGAGAGCGCCGCCGAACTTAAAGGAACCACAATTTCCTTGTCGAATTCTTTGGCTTGGATTTTCCCGTCATCTTCGTATCCCCCCAACCCCTTCTCCCTGTGTTCCCGTTCCCTCACTGCTAAAGCTGCTTTCCCTGATGCAAGTCTTGCCCTGGTGCGCACAAAGAGCCCGCCTTTGCCGAGAACACCGCACGCGTGCGTGTCCAAAGCGTTCCGAGCAGCTTGTGCAAAAGATCCACCCGTCGAAGAATTCCCATCCAAACCCAAAAGACACTCCGATATCGCGACAATCGCCGCGGCTCGAATTCCGTCCAAACGCAACACCACAGCGCACTGTTCCGCTGCTAAGGCGTGCGGCAGCGCCTGCGCGTACGCCTTCGCTGCCAGAAACGTATCCGCCAAATCCAGCTTTGAGACTAAAAGCCCATACGCGCCGCTTTCCAAACCTTTTGATGCGGATAAAACTTTTGAAAAAGCGTCGTGCGCCTCGGGGAACCGTTTCGTCATTTTTTTCACCTGACCGGATGCTCTATAAGCTTCCAACCGAGTTTCGGAGTCCCAGGTTGCGGAATACGGAGACAGACTCGCCATGGCTTGTACCGCGTTGTTCGCGGTGTGGTACTCCTCACGGGAAGTGGCGGTGGAGAAGTTTGTTGAAGTCGTAGCACTCTTTGATAATTGAGACGCGATCGACGATACGTTTTGTTTGTGACTTCCTCCCTCTTCACCAGTAGGGAACCTGGTTTGCGCCAACTCTAAAACTTCACTCGCCGCTTCAACCCCGTGTTCCCTCAACGCGTGTTTCACGAGTTGACCCAACACAGCTGCCGTGTCTTGCGCGGAAGCGGAAACAGAAACGACGTCGCACGTACGCGTATCAGTGTCGTTTGTTTCGTCGTTCTCAGGTTTTATTGTTCTTTTCTCGCACTTAGACGCGTCTAAACGTAAGTGCTTCATCGCCATCACCCGCGACACGCAGCTCAGCCCGTGCGTGTCCCACACCGCGGACGATAAACTCGACGCGCTGCCGCTGAGTTGAGAAACCTGCGCCGCGGACGAGGGCAACAAGTCACACGACAACCCCTTGGGGGTCGGGTAGAAGGACGTATCGGAAACGTTTGAGGGTTCGGTGGTTTGCCCGGCGGATGCACTAACACTGGGTTGTTGCGCAGCTGCTCCAAGCGCACACGCGTGTCGCAGCCCCTCAACGCGCCGATGTGCCACCGATGTGAGCGCGGGAGGCGTGCCGCGTACGGAAGATAACGACACACCTCGCGGCCTGGTGTAACTTCTGTTTGCGGTTCCAGTTCCGCCGTTGACGGTTTCGGGCGCGGTGCCCTTTCTACCTGCGCTAGGTCTAGTTGCTGCGCGTCTTGCAGAGACGATATTAGCGAATGCGAGTAACACCGGGTCTTTCAACCCTGTGGCTTGGTGGTAAAGGCGCTGAAGCAAAACTCGGTGGTCCTCCGCGGATTCCCTTGACCCTTGCTTGTGTTCAAAGTCCGTTTTGCTTTGCGTCAAGCCGCTCTTCAGCCAATTTGAGGCGTTACGGTCAACGACTCCACTAGGGTTCCCTTCCCTACTTGCGATGGCAAACGAAGAGGAGGCAGAGAGAACCGCCGTTGCGGCTACCGCATTGGCAAGCGCGTGTGTATCGTTGCTCTGCTGCGCTACGCGTACGGTTTCGTTCAGCGCTTTCAACGCCTCTTCCGAGTTCCCGAAACTAACGTGCGTGTTCGCCAGCGCTAACACGGCTTGGTGTAGCCTTTTTCGGGAGGTTGAAGAATCGAAGGGAGTTTTGCCTACGGAAGCAGTTCGTAAACCGGTGGATGTGTTTAAACCCTTCACATCAGCGTCATCCCAAACACCACCAGCCGCGAGGTAATCAAAGTGTTGGCGTAGGGAATCCTCGGCGGCGGTGAAATCCTTGTCGAGCAACGCGCGTTGGTGGTGCAGGAAAGAACTATTGTCACTGAATGCGCCATTACCCAACCCATTACTCACCTCCCCGGCATCCAGCCGGTTCGAAAGCAAAACGGCTCGTTTCGCCGATACACTCACATCAGGTACCGCTATCAATTTCAAATATTCAGTAACGTTCGAAGACGGATACACGATTTGAAAGCTCTCGACGTGTGACGGTGAAAACAAAGTTCGCAACGTTTCCATCCACAACGCCTCGCCGTCATTTGGTTCATCCGAGCCGGCGAGTTCGTCTCGTCGTTGCCTGTGTGCATCCGCCGCGTCTCCAGCCGCCTCAGCCACGTCAACCGCCGCGTCCACTTTCAGCTGGACGTTGCCGTGTTCGTCCACCGGGTAATTGCGCTCGTCCTGCGGCTTGTGACGGAACGCGGTGTTGTTTTGACTAATTGCTCTACTGCTTTGTTCATCACCGTTACTATCAAATTCACCCCCTCCTCCACCAAAATACAGCTCCTTGCGGCACACGTCGAGCCCTTTGATCAAGCCGCATATCGCTTCAAACGAACAAAGAGAAAAGTCCGCGACACATCGCCTGAGAAAAATCCCAACCACCGAGTTTGGGTCGACTGGAGATAGCCATTCTGGATCGTCGTTGCTCAAAAACACCCCTACAGCGTCGTCTAATTCGCCTCTCATTGAACAGGCGTGTTTGCTTCTCGGCTCCACGTCATGCATCAGCTTCACGAGGTCGTCCACGTCCCGGATTTGACCGATAGCTTCGAGTAGTAGGTCCGCAAAGTTAACGGGAGGTGCGTTTTTTAACGGGATTGAGCTCTCAGCTTTTCGCTTCTCCAGGAACGTAGATTCGTCAAACGCATCTGATGTGTAGGGTACCTCACTCGCGGCTGGTGCGCCGTTGACTCTCTGTGAAAAGCTGTCTAGCCTGTCAAACAATTCCCTCAAGCTCGGTTCGCAGTCCGAGGCACGTTCGTCCACGCACATCTCCATCAGAAGCACGCACAGGGTTCGCCAATCCCTTTGCGTGAGATTTCGTGTGCACGGACGTGACTCGTTCGTCGGGGGCTCTCTTACGGTGAATTGTTCGTCGTGGTCATCACTCAGCGGCCTACTCGTGCCTAGATACCGGGCCAAAGCGCAAAGCGCGATGCGGTGGGGGGTGGGGGAGGACATCTCTTTAGGAATCCTGAACCCGCCAACCCTAGAACTCCGGTGCCCGTGCACCCGGCGCAGATCCAACTGAAGTGAAGCGACAGCTCTTCTCGGATGGTTCAAACGGTTTTTTGATTCGAGAGCAGTCTTGTCACTTTTCTGACGTGGAAAGGATCTGGCGGCGATGCCCTTCACACGCCTCTGCGCTGTGCACGCGATGACCGCGTCTGGCGGATTGCAGTCCGACGCCCGCGAAGCCATTTATGAGGAGGATGTCGTGTCGTATGTTGATGATTCCGTAGCGGACGAGTGGGGCGATTCCGAACACTACAACGCAGTCGCAGTCGGTCTTGTGAACCGGGTTCCGGATTCCGACGAGGAGTGGAGCAGTGATGAGGAACCCGAGGAACCCGTGCCTGAGGGCCACGCGGAGGTGTGCTGGCTCGGGGGCTATGAACGGATAGAAGTAGAACCCACTGCTGAGTTAAAGGTGATAGACAGGGCGTTTCTGCACGGCGATTTGGTGAGCAGAGCGTCAGATGCGCTGGGCGACCAAGGTGTGGTGAGCGCTGTTCATCTAGATTTAGATTTGCGGTTCAACGACAACTCGCTAGTCAAGTCCGTCAACGCGAGAAGAGTTGCACACGTGCGCCAGTTCCGCCCCGGGCACTACGTCGTATACGGCGACTGGGTGGGTAAGATACACGACGTGCGGGAAAACGTTGTGGTGCGGTTAGACAACGGAAGCGAGTGCGTGTGTATCGATCCGGATGAGGACGAGTTGAAACCGCAAAGCGCGGCGTCGATATTTTCAGATGAGGAACACTGTCCGTACTTTCCTGGGTGTCCAGTGCATGCTAGCAGTGACTATTGGAAAAATAAATCTAAAGTCACTTGGACATACGGGTCAGGGTCAGGGCAAAATGGGGGGGGCAAGGGGCATATAACTTATAGGAGGAGTGGCCCACACACGAACGGAGTCGTTCATTCCGTCGAAACGAACGAAGTAACCGTGATTTGGTTAGGCGCCGCGCGGAGAAACCCGAACGATATCAGAGAAGCTCACGGAAGTTTGGACGCTAATGGGTACCCTAGGACGCCCGTCGCACCGTCCGGATCAAGTGACCGAAACGTCCCTCCAAGAGCGATGCCTGCGTCAGCGCTGCACCCTTTACAGCACTTCGCGCACACGTGCTTTCAATTAGGGGACAAGGTTATCGTCCCTGAAGTTTCACCAGGGAAGACGCACAGGAGCGTTAATGAGAAGGAGGACAATGAGAGTACGACGCACAGGAGTGAAACTAATTCCACTTCTACGAGTGATTCCTCCGGGTACGACAGCGACTTCCCTGACGTTTCCGGAGCTGATAACGATACCTACGACGACGGGATATACTTTTCGCAAATCACAAAAACGCATTTAGAGAGTTCCGCGAGCGCCGGCGTCGCGGCGAGCGTCTGCGAAAGCGTAGGACCGGCTGGCGTGGTCAACAAAGGCCTCGCGAAGTGGTTCAAGGAACACAAAAACGACAATGATACCCCCAGAGATTTACTCCGCCCTTGCGCGACTATCGTGGGCACTCGCACGTTCGTGGACGTTACGTGGCAGGACGGGTCGAAAACGCGACGCGTTCCGGCGAAAGATTTAGTGCCGCTGTTGCACTTGGGCGAGCACGACTTTTGGCCCGACCAATTCATCGGGCGAGTCGCGGATGAAATGAATCCACCGCTTGTTCCTGGGGCAGGTAGTTCAGACAGTGATGGTACTATCGATAGCGCCAACGACATCGCGTCCACGCTGGGAGGTACGGTTCCTTCGAATCCCTTGAACACCGCCGTTTCGGCGTTGGCCTCGGGGCGGGGCAGAGTCGCCCCCGTCGGCGTCGTTGAGAGGGTCAACAGTAACGACCGGGTAGCTACCGTGCGATGGCTACCTCCTGATGATGTCTATGCAGACCCACTGAAAAACACAATGCGGTGGAACGCATCAGAAGAGAAGTGGGTAGACTTCGGTGAGTCGGTTACCGAAAGACCAGACGACCGGGAAGACATTTCTGTTTACGAAATTAAGGAGGATGCGGAGTACGGATACAGGTTAGGCGACGTCGTCGTTTCTCCTATCAAATTTGATATTGAGATGGACAGACGAGTCGAAAGTGGGACGTTGAGGAAAACAGCGGGGGTTGGCGGAGTCGTAGTTAACACCATGATGGCGTACACGGAACTTGATTTGTACCCCTTGGACGACGACGGGGATGACGACGGCAAAGAAGGCGAAGACTCTGATGAATCCGGAGACTCCGAGTCTGAGTACGAATCGGACTACGACGGGTCCAACCCGGACCGCTCCGACTCCCATGAATTCTGTACCGACTCTGACGAGGAGGACACACGAAACGCGGAACGTAAAGCTGCAAAAAACGTTGACAAGCAATCGGAAAACTTGGAGAACCACCCTTTAGTGGCGCCGTATCCTGATTCCCTAACCTGGGTCGGCGAGGTCGTCGGGGCTTCCAACGGGTTCGTTCGCGTCGCGTGGGGCGACGGAACGATCACGAACACGCACCCGAAACACATCTGGGTGGTGAGCCACGAGGATGACAGCGAGCTTGGTTCGTTGCTAGGCGGGAGTGACTTCGAGTCCGAGAGCGACGGGAGCGACGCGAGCTGGGAAACACTGGGGGGTAACGAAGATGAAAACGAAAACGCGCCGGTAAATCGCAGAGGCGTTCCTGAGGCCGTCCCGGTCGCTAGTAGTACGTTCTCGGGCGCGTCTTCGTTCATCGACCCCATTGCCCGGGCTTACGTGGAACGCCAACGCGAGGAAGCCGAGTTTGGGTGGCTCTCGGGGCACAGCAACAGGAACGTTAATAGCCAGGGAGGGGGAGGAGATGAGGCGGGGTTTACTGGTACTGAAGAGGGAATGTCGGCTGCGAATTCGTCCGCCGCAAACGTTAGCTCCGCTGAAACTCAACAAGTCCCTCCGGTCACGGCGCTCACTCCGGAAGAAGCGGCGCGAGCGGCGGAGGCGTTGGCGGCGGCGTTTCGAGACATGACGGGCTTATATAACGCGACCAGTGTATCGAGCGCTACAGGTGTAAGAACGACAGTGCCAAGCGATACGACTGCGGGTGTTGAAGGTCGAGCGACGAACAACGACGAAAGCTCAACGACCGAAATTCCGTCGTTTCTCTCCATCGCCGACGAGGACGATCAAATGGTCACTACCGCGGTGGCTTTCCCTATTGATAGAGACGACGGATCATCTTCCTCAAGCACTCAAACGCATCAAACCACCAAAACAATCTCCGTGTACCCTTCAGTGAAGGACCACCGGTTCGCCGCGAGTGACATGTCAGCTTCTCAAAACAACCAACTCTGGTCGAAGACGATTCAGAAAGAATGGAAAATTTTATGCGCGTCGTTGCCTGATAACATTTTCGTCCGCGTGTTTGAGTCGCGCATGGACTTGTTGAGGGCGCTGATCGTGGGGCCACCTGGAACGCCTTATCATGACGGCGTCTTTCTCTTTGATTTTTGCTTAGGTTCCAACTACCCTCAAGAGCCGCCGAGCGCGAGCTATCATTCTTTCGGCATCCGTGTCAACCCCAACTTGTATGAATCAGGCAAGGTTTGTCTTTCCTTATTAGCCACGTGGGCGGGCAAGGGCAGCGAGGTGTGGGACGCCAAGGTTTCGAACATGTTGCAGGTACTAGTCAGCATCCAAGGCCTCGTGTTAGTCGACGACCCGTACTACAACGAAGCGGGGTACGAAAAGCAGCACGGCACGGAGGAGGGGTTCAAATTAGGGAGCCAGTACAACGAGCAGGCGTTTTTGGGCAACGTGAAGACGATTTTGGCAGCGTTGAGAAATCCGCCGGCGCATTTCTCTGAGTTGATTAAAAATCACTTTAAAGAAAGAGGGGGTGGGTTTTTGTTGGCTTGCGAAGCTTATTTAGATGGATGTCCAGTGGGTGGATATACTCCAGGTTGGAAGGATAACGTGCAGAATACGGAAGAAGAATCATCCAGTGCGCAATTACCCTCGTCCTCGAAGAAACAAAAGCTCCCGCCCAGCGCCGGGTTTAAGTTAGCGCTTCAAAAACTCACGCCGAAACTTCGCGTCGCGTTTGAGGAGAATGGAAAGTGAGAGAAGTGCGTTGGGAGTAGTTAGTCTTGGATTGCACGAATCGTGCGACTCGTGTCTTAGATTACATCGCGTCCATTGCTATTGCTATATTGCGTCTCTCGAGAATCACGGACTGCGTTTGAGGTTTCCGTTTATACTACATGTCTTACTCGACGGAACGATTACACGCCGCGCACCTGGTCTTTCGCCTGCCGTGGGGGCAACCGGTCCACGCCAAGCAAATGCGTTTCCGCTTGCCGTGAGGGCAGGGGTTGCACAGTACGCAGAAGCTTTTCACCTTGCCGTGAGGACACCCGTTGCATTCTGCGCTGTCGTTTTTCAACTTGCCGTGGGGGCACGGGTTGCACTCCACGCATATGGCTTTGCGTTTACCGTGGGGACACCGTTTGCGTTCCATCGCAATCTACCGAAAACACCACCGCGCACACTCCACGCGCGGCTCTTGCATCATCGCCAACCCTGTGCCGATGGTTGTGTGACGAAACTGGAAAGAGTCCGAGCGCTTTTGCACTTCCCAGAAAAAGAAAGCTCCCGAAATATTTTGAAGCTCGCCATTGCTGAAGGCGCAACGGGCGCGGGCGGTCGCGATGGCGTTCGCGAGCGTCGCACCCAGCGCCGTGTTCGTGCTACTCACGGTGTTCTTAACGATATGGCTCACGTCGCGTTTCGTGCTACCGCAGCTGTTGTCGTTCGTGGTAAGTGCCCGTGCCTCATCCTCGTCTCCCCGAGGAAACAACAACGGGGTGCCCACGCTGGATCTCGTTCCAACTGTTTCGTCGATGGACTGTGGACGACGTGCCTATTCGTAGCCTGTTTGCAGACGTATCTGACCTCCACCCATACACCGGTTTACTCATAATTACTTCACTAGGTCCGCATCACCAACGCCAACGGGGTTTCCTTCGAAGTAGGCGCCGTTGGTTTCCTGCACGTCAGCGACGTCGTTGTTTCCTTCACTCATGGGCAAATCGAATCCATACGCATCGATGACTTGCTGTACACCGGGCACGTAGTCGCGCTGTTCACGTGGCTTCTGGAGTTCATAGGTAAGCGGCTGCGGGAGGGAAGGCTACGCGAGAGCTTGCCTGGTTTGAAACACGACAAAGGAAGTCATGATACCGGGGCCAAGACCCGAGGTCAGGTTCCCTCCGAAGGATCTGGCCGAGGCGGTTCTGTGTTTTCCAAAGAAAACAGGGAACGCCGCGACACCTTGCTTCGGCACAACAGCGCGGTGTTAAGCAAGTTCCCGACGAGCACCTCGCCGAAAGATGGCACGCGGCTCACGAACCAGGAATCGCCACGGTTTCCTGAAACGCCGGAAAAGGAATTCTCACCGAGAGAGGGAGTTACCACACCCGGGACAAGCGGCGATATAGAAACTATTCCCGAAAAAAACCAGCTAAATAAAATTAAACTAAACGTGCCGGTGCTCGCTGCTGGTGTCCGGGTGATGCTGCGCAAGGTGGGTCAGAAGAAAGGGACTGACACAGCTGCCAAACCAGACTCGTCACAGTCTAAACAGTCTAGACAGAAAGAGTCGGATAAGACTCCTGGCTTCGCTTTGCGCTTCGCTACTTGGCAATTAGTCAAAGGCTTTTCGCAATTTTTAGAAGCGACGGCAACAGACTTTAAAGTGGACGCTAGGGCAATTAGTGGTGGTATTGTGACCGCGAATCACGTCGCGGTGACGTCGCGGATACGGCCCACCGCGATGCTTCTTTCTGTTGCCGCGGATGTCGTGAGGGTGACGGATGAGGATGATACATCAGAAGTAAACAACGGTGTTAAGAAAACAAGCAGTGCGTCGTCTCGGTTGACGATTGACGTTGGCGACGATTCCAATAAATCCGAACTCGGTCATTTACTAGACTCCCGAATCGACGTAACGCTTCGGTACAATTTACGCGAAGGCAGAGTGTTAGTGGCGCAGGCGGAGTTTGACGTTGGGGAGCTGAGTTACGTGGATACTGGCGAAGGATCGAACGAGGGACTCGATGAAGAAGGGATGGAGTCGACTACTCGATCAAGTACTGCATCCAATGCTACTCCCGGTACTCTCGTAAGCTCCGCGTTACGTTGCTTACCCTCCGTATGCACCGTCAAAGTGCGCCACACGCAGCTGCGAACGTTGGGTGCTATGTGCAAACAGTCAGGCGGTGATGATGCTATTTGTCTCTCCGTGGACGCCTTTTCCTTCACAGCCGAGCGGCGAACTGACCGACGAAAAGGCGCGTCCGGTAGCGGCAAGTCACAGAAGATACCCGATCCACGACTAAAGGTAAGCGACCCGGATAACTCCGATACGTCCGTGTGGTTCGAAACGAAATGGAGCGGGTTTGGTGCCAAGGTTTGTCACGAGGATAATTTGTATGGGCAATTACCGTCGCCGATTACCCAAAAAACGCGCGCAAGTATCTTTTCAACCGCCGGTGGATCGGTTGTGAGTACAGTACCCCTGACTGATTGCGCACACGAAAGGGATTCGGAACCAAAACCTAATCTCGTAAGGGTTCGAATGGACCTTGCCAGCGTGGGAGTGAACGTACACCCAAGGGTAGTCAACGCGCTTGAGCGCTTCGCGGCGAGAACGGCGTCGAGGAAACGTAAACCGAAAACCGAGAATGAAACTCACGGTTCCAAAACCAAACCGTCTCCCGAGTTTACGTTTGAAACCGAGTGCCGCGTGTTCGACGGGTGTCGGGTTGAGGTGTATGATCAAGGAAAGACAGGTATGGGTATCGACCCTGTGTGTCTCGTGAACACTACCGCGAACGTTGTGGAGTTCAGGGTCAACGCGGTGGATGACCTTTCATTGGAAAACTCTCAAAACTCTGAGCGCGGCGTCGTCGTCGTCGCGCAAGATTGGCGGTGGCGAGTCGCGAATGACTCGAACGACTCAAAGAATAACGTGTTAACCTCGCCGTGTCACGCCGCGCGCTTCGAGATGCGCGCGTTCGGTGGAAAACGTGATATTGAAGTTTCCTGTGCGAGGGTGGATGTTGGGTGCGAAGAGTTCGTTGAGCTTGATAGAAACTTTGCGCGAGCCGTGAACGTCGTCGGGTCAAGTGGCAAGCGACTCCGAGCGGCGTCGACAGGGAAGACAGGTGCAACAAATACAAACGATTCTAAGCCCAATGATGCGCAGCCGCAAAGCACTTCAACCTCAACCCGCGTCGTGTTCGTCGACGGTCGTGTTCGGTGTCGGAAAGACATGAGTCCTGACTCAAGAAACGGCGTAGACCCTCCCGTTACCTCGACTTCGACGACGTGCGCGTTCGAAACAGTCGCAAACGAACTGGCCCTTGAGTGGAACGTTGATTTCGACAAGGGTTCAAAAACGTTCAGCGCGACTACTTCTGGGCTTGGAGTGACGTACAGGGATGACGTGGGTGAAGCTGTTACGGTTTGCGAGGATTTTCACATCGCGGACGATGGAGAGAAAATCGAAAATGAAAATCTCGAAAATCTCGACCCGGTCGTCCGCCTCGCGAAGATTGATTCAGCGCGCTTCGAGGAAGTAAAGAGTGCTAATCGTACGACTAATAAACTCGTCACCGGCGCTGGTATTGATTTATGTTATGATCCGGATGCGCTCTTCGGGGTGGTTGAGGTTTTAAAGAATGTAAATGGCGTACGGGGTGCGCGATACGAACGACGCAAAGACGGTACTCTCGAAAAACAAAAATCCACCAGTTCTCAATTAGTCAGCACGACGATGTCTGTTGATGTTAAAAACGTTTCAGTCGAAGCGCGCGTCACGGACGGCGCGGAGGTCGCAATGGCGATGGATGTCGTTAAGAGCAAAGACGTGACCAAAGGCGTATCTTTCATAAAACCGTCTGCAAAAGTCAACGGCTACTTTGTCGCGACGTCGCTAGCGTTGGATGTCGTGATGCGCGAAAAAATCCCAGACGGAGTGCAAAAGTGTTTCGCAACCGAGGAAGTCGATGCGAAACGTCGACGACTCGACATTACCACAACGTCCCCCAGATTGTCCCTACCGCATGGTCTGGACATAGGCGACTTCACACTTGCGATGGACGTGGGCATAGCTGGGATACGCTCGTTCTTTGAGAAGACTGGTACGAGTGGAGAGAATGACTCAAGGACTAACTCGACGACTCATTCCTCGTCACCGAAACAAAAACCTCGCGTGACGGAGCTTTTCGTTCGCGTCGTAGGTTCGCTGGAGTGCGCCGTTTTCGACACGCCGTTACAGCGGATGTTGAGGGTGAAATCGGCCGTATTAGAGCCCATTTTTGCAGCTGCAAGAGCGTTGGATGCCTCTGAACAATACAACGTTTCGAAACGCAAGAAAAGGAACACGCAAGAGGAGTACCTCGAGCGCGTGAAAACGTACACGGAGGCTGTGCGATTTGCGTCTTCAATTTCCTCGGGCGCGCAATTCGCGGATGACACTAACGATGGACAATCAAACCAAATTGGTATTCACAAGATTGTTAAAGATGCAGTCGTGGCGGGGCGGTTTGTCATGGGGCATGACTCTTCGGTTCTATGCGTGTTTGGAGGTGACCCTACGAGTGCTGAGGCTTCCACAATTTCGTTAGCAAAGAAAGTTGACGCGCCGTTCTCGGACAAAATAAACTTGAAACCGACGCGATCTGGATTCGTCGACGTAACCTTTTTCGATTTCGAGGTGCAGTTACCCATGGCGCCGGGACCGCTGTTCTTCTCGAAAGCCGTGAAAGTCACAGGGCCGGTGGTGCAGGCGAAACAAGTGGCTTTGGGTGTTACGGATGGAGATGGGTTACCTAATAATTCCCTGGCTAATAACGCATGCACCCCCTCGTTACTCGTCGGCCGCCGCCGCGCCGTCGCGGCCAAGCCTCCCGACGCCCCGAAGCGCCCGCCGATCAAGACGTACACCGATTTCTCCGTCAAGTTATCAAACCCCGGAGGGTGCTTCTCGGTGGGATGTGAACCCTCGTTGGTCGGGTTTATTCGGGAAATGAATAGAGTCGCGCCTCCGCCTGGGTTGCGGCATAAACATGCGCCAGGTGGAGGAGGGGGACGGGACGCGTACGCCGCGAAGGTAGCGAAGGCGTGGAGATCCGCGTGTCAAGAAGGCTGGCGCGATAAAAACTATACCCTAACACCCCCCGTGCTTCCCGCGTGGGACATTGTTAGGGCAATCTGGAGGGGCAACACGAGTGTGGTGTGCTCCGACCTGGCGTACGTCTTTGATTCTAGGACTGACACATCACTAGGCGCGCGTTCCAAAGGCCCGGTAGGGTTGGAAGTAGGCGCGAAGAAGGCGACGCTTGAAATTATTAGTGGATCCGTCGGCGTGAAAGTCGCTCGGCTGAGTTTCGCGGCGCGGGGGGGGTCGGGGGTGTTGATGATGAGTTTTACTCAGACATTGACGAGTCATCGTCACAACTCAATGTTGACGATTCTCTGAATTATAACTCCCCTTACGACTCCGGAGCCGTACTGCTCGCCGTGGTCCCCGCCGCGGAGTTCACGGTTCACCACGAGTGGCGGACTTTAGGGTCCAGTACAAGCGCGCTTCACGAAAGCGGCCAGGACCACCACCGGTTCGACGAAAGAACCGCTTCGATAGAGTTGTTCCCAGTCCGCTCGCACTTCAGCACCGAGCTCGACATCGCGTTGGAAGCCACGCTGACTACGAAAGACACTTTGGTCAAAGCATGGCGGGAAGCGGAGAGCGTCACAAAGGCGGAGGGTAAAAGCCCCTATACATCGAGCGCCGCGAAGAGCCCGCGAAGTTTTTCGAGTTTGTCTCCCCTCTCCGCCGCGAAAACTCAGGTAGAACAAGGTCAAGGTCAAAGCACGCCGAAATCGAGTTCGCCGCTGGCGCGGTGGATGAGCGGTGACTTTGGACCAGGCCCTAGGGTGTCCCTGAACAGAGCGAGTCCGAAGGGATTACCGCCAAAGAGTCCAAAGAGTCCGTCCTCGCCTGGGTTAGCATCTGCGGTATCCGCGGCGGCCGCAGCGTCCGTGGCTGATTCCTCGACGACGCCCACGCTGATTCTTGGGCCCAGCGCGATTCGGTGGTGCAGAGGGTTTATCCAAGATTTAACGAAGCCGTCTGGAGGGTTCAGGAAGGCTTGGAGAACGCCTGTTCGAGGCATAGACCCCGTTTACAAAAGGCCTCGCCACCCGCTTGTTAAACCGTTGCCGCGATTGATACGCTCGGTCAACGTTACATTATCCGCTGATTCCGTTCGTCTTGCGCACCCCGCGGAGAGCCCGACGGACACCGCGCGCGGGCTCACCGCGCACACCTCAGGGGCGAAGGGGACGTTTAGCTTTCAAAGGCAAACGGTTGATAGTGCGGTTGACCCTATCGAACCTATCGACCAACTCAACCCAACCTCCCGCGTTTCCTTTGAAGTAACTTTGCGCGAAATCAAAGTGCTTCTTCCGCCCCGGGACATTTCATCTGAAACGCCGACGACTGCTACCCCTGGGACGCCAAAGTTCACTCGCCAGTTCGCGTACAACCAATCCCCCACTGGGTACGGAGGCGGTAACTTCGACGAAGTCGTGTCGCGGTACGAAGCCGTGGTGGAGATGCTGAAAGGAACCGGTGGGGGTGGTGGTGGAGGCCTTGAGTCAGGAACCAATAAAAATAACAAAAGGGACACCACCGATCCCGCGCTCGTGTTGGAGACGAAATCAGCAAGGTTTGTTAAATCAGCCGATACTGATACGCCTGGTACTCCTAACCAGTCGTCTTACACCAAGATTTCCCTGGAGTCTCCCCGGTTTCTGAAGGCTGCTGCCCGGAAGGACGCGAGCGTGCGGTGGGCGCGGGATGCGCTGCGCGCGGCGACGGCGCCGGCGACGCCGCGACACACGATATCGGCGTTGCGACGCATGGAGAAAAGAGATAAGCTCGATGACGAGACTACCGAGACTACCTACGCTACTTCAATTGCTCCTCCCGTTGGCACCACTCCCTTCGGCACGAAGCTCCGCTGTGCATCGGCGACGGACCGCCGTGCGCGTTCAAAAATGGAGTCATGGGATGGGTCGCCTGACGTCCCCAATCAGCGTACTAAAAACACGACTCCGCTCCAAGGCGGGGATGATTTGGTTTCGCTGCTGTTGGGGTACGAGGATGGAAAAAATGCAAAGGCGGGCGTCGCTACGGACGTTAAAATTACTGAAAAAGACAAAATCGACACCGCTGATGACCCCAAACACCGTCGACGGTACTCCAAGATGCCAAACCTGGTGTCAGACGTTCGTCTCACGACCCCAGGCCTTTCCCAATCAACGCCAAGTGTACGACTTGTTGGGAATAGTGTCGAGGCGACGATCTCGGAAACGATTTCTGAAAAACCTGAAGAACATATTTTGTTCGTCGTCGACGTCACCGCGCCTCAGTTCAACTTCGAGGGCAAGAATGACACCGGACGGGTGTTAGTCGCCGCGACGAGTGGCACGATCGTCGGTAAGCGGTTCGGAGATCCTATGACCAATCAGTCACAAACGGTTTCGATTTCGTTATCGAAAGCGCAAGCGCACGTCGCGCCGCTCGACGTGGATGTGTATGCTGGCGTGCAATGGCTGGATGAAAAAACAGTGTTGAGAGGAACTACTGACACAGGGATTGACGAGTCAAATCAGGATGAGTTGCATGCTGATACTGCAGATGGTACACAGCACACAATGAAACACAAACACGGCCCACACTCATCCGGGTATCTTCTACGAAGGATCTTCGAACCGTGCTCCATGGACCTGGCGTTCATCACGAAGGAGCCCGGGGCAAAGGGGAGTGACGAAAATTCAGAATCAGAAAACACGTCCTCGAGTAAAAAATCTGAAAGGCCTCCTGAAGCCCTCACCGAGTTCCGTTTGCACTCGCCTGAAATCGAAGCGGAGCTGGATGCGGAGCAGTTCAGTGCTTTGGTGGACGTAGTAGGCTCCGTGTTTCTATCGCAGTTAGGAGATGTCAAAGTCAAGCCGAGCGTCGAAGCGAGTCATTTGTTGGCGAACGAAAATCGGTCGCTCATCGACGCCGAGGACAAGGAGTCAGCGGCGGTCGTCGCGGGGCCGATGGCGGAGCACCAAATCGCCACGTGGCAAGTGGTAAGTTCCGAAATGGACGTGCATACGATGCGAGCATGGAGCGATGTATTGGCGAGTAGTACTACGAGCAGTACTCTTAACCTTACGCCTTCTCCTGACTCACTCAACTCCCTAACTTTAGGGTTGCGACACCAACTGATCGACAGCGAAAACGCCGTGGGCGGTGCCATCACCGAAGCGGAAACCTTGGTCAAGCAAAACCGAAGAAGGCCCGCAATCGCGTTGAGCCTGTCAATCGACCACTTCCGGTGGGCCATGCGAGCCGGGGGGCGAAGCTTTCTCATCGCCAGGGTGGAAGGTTTAAAACTCCAACGCGAACGCCACAGCGACACGAGCGGCACGACGTCGTTGAGGCTTCAGGATTTGAAACTCGACGTCCCGGCGGCAAAGAGCGTGTTCGACGCCTCGAAGCGAACCAGGGTGTTCACCAAATCTGTGTTTGGACGGTGGGACCCTGATGCTGGGGATGGCGGTTTACAAGGGTTCAAATCAACCACTGGGGGGTTCACAGTGACGCACTCGTTCGGTAAGGGCAAGGGGGTTGTATCTGGGGATGGTGAGATGACTACTAATTCATCTGTCATCTCTAATAAGTCGGCCACTCCTCTGGTGCTGATCAACGCCCAGCGAGCGGCGTCCCCCCCAGAAGCACCTGTTTGGGACCTGATCGAAGTAACCATAGAACCCTTCGATTTACACCTAGAAAGTGAAACGTACGGCACGTTCATCAAGTACCTATTCCCGGAGAAGCGAGATAGTAACTCGAAGATGTCAGACGAAATGAAACGGAACCACTTGGCGTTTGAAAAGGGTCTGGAGGCGTTGAGAGGGAAGGAAAGGTCGGTGGGTGGTTTGAAAGGGGATTCTGGAGGTCTTTTGAAAGGGGATATCGGTGATCAAAGTGACACTGTGACTGCTGAAAGAGTGCGACGCGATTCCTTCGCGGAATCGCAATCGACCTCGGTGGACGACGAGCGCGCGCGGGCTTTATTGTTGGGATCACCTTTGAGGAAAAAACACCATCGCGCCAAGACGTGGGGCGCCGATTTCTTCGGGGGTATGGGCAAACAGTCTGGCGTTCCGCAGGCGACCCCGAAAGAGTTCTCGACGCCTGTGAAACCGAAACGTGGACGGGCGTTGTCGGGCCCGGGGGGGGGTACCACTTTGGGTGAGAGGGCTCCCAGGCCTTCCAAGCTTAACGTCGGGGCGAAGGACGGTGACGGAAATCCAACCGGAAATCCAATAGACGCGGCGGGCCAATCTTCCCAGCCTCTGGAGCAACACTCCCCAAAGGTAGTGGTCGTGCGGTACCTCCGGGTGAACTCCATTTCCCTGAAGGTGAGCTACGACGGTCCGCCGAGGTCGTTCCACGAAGTGCGATTGTTACTCGACCAGTCCACGCACTCGGAGTTCGTGGGGCGGTGGCGGGAACTGATCGACCGAATAAAAAAAAACATCGTTTGGAGCGTGTTGAAGAGCGTCACGGGGTTACAGGGCAAGCGGTTACCCGGCGCTGAGCAAAGCAACCGAAACGTCGTAACTGGAATCACGAACACGAACCGTCACTCGAGAGGTAACTCAAAAGGCATCTTTATTTCCCTGGACACGAACAACGTCCCCGACGGGTTCGAGCAGTGGGAAGGCGACCTCGACTTTGCGGAGGGGTTGGAACAGTTGGGGTCGCCGACGGCAGCGGCGATGGTGGCGGAGAGCGACGGGCTGGTCGTGCCCGATGTTTCTTTGGGGAAATCCGTGTGGCGCAGCGTGTTCGGGAACAGGAAGGGAAGTACATGGACTGCTGCTAGTAGTGAGCATGGAAACAAGCGTGTCAAAGACACTGCGAGTACTCCGGAGGGTCAGACTGGGACGCTTTATTGTCGTCCTGGGGGAAACCAAAAAAATAAATTGCAATAATTAGCTAGCTATCGATCTATCTCTAC